>Ga0209281_1000062_pt1 | contig 289797 bp, 266 predicted proteins | sample MedtruBG_FD_187514 | JGI IMG/M metagenome (GOLD analysis project Ga0209281, IMG submission 187514) | Root nodule microbial communities of legume samples collected from California, USA - Medicago truncatula BG (SPAdes) (version 2) | ecosystem: Host-associated > Plants > Roots > Nodule | place...
AATATAAGAATATAAGAATATAAGAATATAAGAATATAAGAATATAAGAATATAAGAATATAAGAATATAAGAATATAAGAATATAAGAATATAAGAATATAAGAATATAAGAATATAAGAATATAAGAATATAAGAATATAAGAATATAAGAATATAAGAATATAAAATTTGTTATCGAGAAAAAATTCAATGTGTATAATGGATAATATAGTTTAAGGGGAAATAGAGATGTTATGTGCATTAATAATGGCAGGGGGAAAAGGTACAAGATTTTGGCCTATTTCAACTGAAGAAAAACCAAAACAATTTTTAAATCTTATTGGTGAGGATACAATGCTTCAAATGACATATAAGCGAATAAATAAATTAATTCCAGAGGAAAGAATTTTTATATGTACAGGAGAAAAATATATTAAATTAGTAAAAGAACAATTGCCTCAAATTAAAGAAAGAAATATTATAAGGGAACCAGAAGCAAGAAATACAGCACCATGTATAGCTTTATCATCATTAGTAATAAAAAGGTATTATAAAAATGCTAGTATGGTAGTATTACCAGCAGATCATTTAATAAATAGTGATGATAGATTTATTGAAATAGTTGAAGCAGGAAATGAGTTTTTAAAATTAAGTCATAATTCAATTGTTACTTTGGGAATTAATCCGAGCCGAGCAGAATGTGGTTATGGTTATATTAAAGTTTGTAATAAAAAAGCAAAAGAGTTTAATTCAATAAGAAAAGTAGAAGCTTTTGTAGAAAAGCCTAATTCAGAAAACGCAAAGAAATATTTAGAAGATGGCAATTATCTATGGAATGCAGGAATGTTTTTATGGAATATAGATTCTATTTTAGAAAAAGTAAAAAAATATATTCCTAATACGTATGAAGGTTTAAAGGGAATTTTGGAATGTAAAGAGAATAGTATTGATAGAATAATAGATGAAAATTACAAAAAGACAGATGAAATATCAATAGATTATGCTATTTTAGAAAAAGATGATGAAATATATGTTATTCCAAGTGATATTGGATGGGATGATATTGGAACATGGCAAGCTGTTGAAAGATATAAAATTAAAGATATTAATAAAAATATATCTTTAGGAAGAACATCATATATTGACGGAGCCAATAATATGGTGATTTCATCTGGAAAACAAATTATTGTAGATGGATTAAGTGATATTTATGTTATTGAAAGTGATGATAAAATAATTGTAGGGTGGAAGAAAAATATAAATACAGTAAAAGATCTAAAAAAGAAAGTTATTGATTGGAAATAAAGAAATATAAGAGGTGTATAATGAAAAAAGTATTAATTACAGGGGCAGATGGGTTTATAGGAAGTCATTTAACAGAACTACTTATAAATGAAGGTTATGATGTAAGGGCATTTTCTTATTATAATTCATTTAATTCTTGGGGATGGTTAGATACATTATCAAAAGATAAATTGAAAGAAATAGACGTCTTTACTGGAGATATAAGAGATTCTAATGGGGTTAGACAGGCTATGAAGGGCATAGATGAGGTATATCATTTAGCTGCATTAATAGCAATTCCTTTTAGTTACAATTCACCTGATTCCTATGTAGATACTAATATAAAAGGGACATTAAATATATTACAAGCAGCTAGAGATTTAGATGTCAGTAGAGTATTAATTACTTCAACTTCAGAAGTATATGGTACAGCACAATATGTGCCGATAGATGAAAAACATCCTTTTCAAGGGCAATCTCCTTACTCTGCTACTAAAATAGGAGCAGATAGATTAGCAGAGTCATTTTATAGAAGTTTTAATTTACCAATAAGTATAGTAAGACCATTTAATACATATGGACCAAGACAATCGGCTAGGGCAGTAATACCTACTATTATTACTCAACTATTATCTGGAAAAACTGAAATAAAGCTAGGAGCATTGAATCCAACAAGAGATTTTAACTATGTAAAAGACACAGCCAATGGATTTATTGAAATTGCGAAGAGTGACAGGGCTGTTGGACAAGAAATCAATATTGCAACTCAAAGGGAAATATCCATTGGGGAATTAGCAGATGAGTTAATAAGACAGATAAATCCTAGTGCCAAAATAATATGTGATTACGATAGAATAAGGCCGGATAAAAGCGAAGTAAATAGATTATTAGGTTCCAATCAAAAGATAATGGAACTTACAAATTGGAGTCCAAAGTACACTTTTGAACAGGGAATAAAGGAAACCATAGAATGGTTTAAAGTGAAGGAAAATATGGCTGAGTACAAAGCTAATATATATAATATATAGGATGAGTAGGTGATTAAGATGAATGAATTTATTCCTTTATCAGTACCAAATTTAAAAGGAAATGAACTGAAATATGTTACAGAGGTTGTAGAAACAGAATGGGTATCTACAGGTGGAGCATATATAGATAAATTTGAAAAGAATATAGCAGATTATTTAAAGGTAGAATCAGCAGTTGCATGTCAAAGTGGAACTGCTGCATTACATCTTTCTTTAATACAAAGTGGAGTATGTTCGGGAGACGAAGTTATAGTCCCTACCTTAACATTTATTGCAGCAGTTAATCCGGTTAGATATTGTAATGCGTATCCTGTTTTTATGGATTGTGATGATTCTTTAACAATGGATACATATAAGTTAAAGGGGTTTTGCGAAACAAAATGTGATTACATTAATGGAATGTTAATTAATATAGAGACTAAAAGGAAAATTAAAGCTATTATAGTTGTGCACATATTTGGGAATATAGCTAATATGACTGAAATAATGAAAATAGCCAATAGATATAATTTAAAGGTAATAGAGGATGCTACAGAAGCGTTAGGATCATATTATACTGAAGGGATATATAAAGGCAAATTCGCAGGAACCATTGGAGATTTTGGAGCTTATTCATTTAATGGGAATAAAATAATAACCACTGGTGGTGGTGGTATGGTTGTAGCTAAAAATAGAGAGGATTTAAGAAAAATCAAATATCTTTCTACACAAGCTAAAGATGATATACTTTACTATGTACATGGTGAAGTTGGGTATAATTATAGAATGACAAACATACAAGCAGCAATTGGGGTAGCACAACTTGAAAAACTTGAAGAATTCATAAAAATAAAGAAGAATAATTATAATTTATATAAAGAATTATTAAATGAAATAGATGGAGTTAATATATTAAATTTTAATAAAAGTAATAGACCTAATTATTGGTTTTATACTCTAATGTTAGATGGGTACAATATAAATAGAGATCAAGTAATTAAAAAATTATATGAAAATAAAATACAAACTAGACCTATTTGGGGATTGGTACATGAACAAAAACCGTATTTAGATGCAGAATGTTACAAAATTGAAAAGGCCTGCTATTACCATAATAAAGTAATTAATATACCTTGTAGTTCTAATCTTAAAAAAGAAGATGTGATGAAAGTAGTACAATATATAAATAAAAGTCTATTTCAATAGAAGGTGGATATGTATGCTTATAGAAGAAATATTTATTAGTAGGAATGATATTATCAGAGATGCAGTGAAAAAATTAGATATAACATCTAAACAAATATTGATAGTTGTAGAAGAAAAGAAATTACTTGGAACTGTTACTGATGGAGATATAAGAAGATGGATTTTGAAAAATGGAAATCTAGATATAGAAGTATATAATATTATGAATAAAGAACCAACGTATTTATATATAGGCAAAAAGCATTTGGCACGGCAAGTAATGAAAGAAAAACACAAAGAGGCAATACCTATATTAGATAGTAATAGGAATGTCATAGATGTAGTATTTTGGAATGAAAACTTTGAATATGAGTTTAAATATGACAAAAAAATATCGAATCCAGTAGTTATTATGGCTGGTGGAAAAGGTACAAGATTATATCCATACACTAAGATATTGCCTAAACCGTTGATTCCAATAGGAGAACTGTCTATTACAGAAAGAATAATAAATAGATTTACTAGATTTGGATGTAGAGATTTTTTTCTTACTGTAAATTATAAAAAAAATATGATAAAAGCATATTTTGATGAATTAGAAAAGAATTATGAGATATCATATGTAGAGGAAGAAAAATTTTTAGGCACAGGTGGTAGTTTATCATTATTAAAAGGAGAACTTAATGAAACTTTTTTTGTAAGTAATTGCGATATTTTAGTTGAAGCTAATTATTCAAATATTTTGAAGTATCATAAAGATAATAATAATTTAATAACTATGGTTACATCATTAAAAAATTATAAAATACCTTATGGAATAATTAAATTGAGCGATGATGGACAGGTGATTGGAACAACTGAAAAACCTGAATATGATTATCTTGTAAATACAGGATTTTATATTTTAGAACCAGAAACTTTAGATGATGTACCTAAAAATACTTTTTTTCATATAACTGACCTAATTAATAAATATATAGAAGAAGGTAAGAAAGTAGGTACATACCCAATTTCAGAAAATTCATGGCTTGATATGGGTGAAATGAAAGAAATGGATAGAATGATAGAAAGGCTAGATGTATAGGCCGATAAAGAGGAGATAATACTGTGATGAAATGGAATGGGCTACCAGTGGTTATAATTGGAACATCAGGCATATCAAAGGAAGTAAAGACAATTATAGATGAAATAAATAAATTGAATTATATTAATCAATTTAAGGTTGAAGGTTTTATAGCAGAAAAGGATGAAGATGTAGGAAAGAAAATATTAGATAGTAAAATAATAGCATCTGATTCTCAATTGGATAATTTTTTTTTGCAGTACAAAGAAATAGGCGTGATAATTCCCATAGGGAACCCTAAAATTAAAAAAACAATTTTTGATAAATTGAGAAAATATCCCAATGTTGTTTATCCTAATATAATATCACCTACAGCCAAAATTATGGATCCAACAACAGTAAGATTTGGCATGGGGAATATTGTATGTAGTGGGGTTGTCTTAACAAATGAAATAAATATTGGAAACTTTAATTTAATAAATTTAAACTGTACAATAGGACATAATGTTGGAATAAAGAATTATTGTGTAATAAATCCATTAACATCAATTTCTGGAGGTGTAAAAATATTTAATGAAGTATTATGTGGGGCGGGATGCTTAATTAAACAAGGTCTTACAATAAAACAAAGCAGTGTTATTGGCTTGGGTGCTTTTGTAGTAAAAGATGTTGAAGCAAATACAATAATGGTATGTAAATCAAGTGAACAATTAATTAAAAGATATTAAATCTAGAAATAGAGGAGATGATTAAACTGTCTAATAAAATTTTAGCCATTATACCTGCAAGAAGTGGATCAAAAGGACTTAAAGATAAAAACATAAAAGAATTAAATGGAAAACCATTAATAGGATATTCAATAGAAGCTGCATTAAAAAGCAATATTTTTGAAGATATAATAGTATCGACAGATTCAAAAAAATATGCAGAGATTGCAGAACAATATGGGGCATGGGTTCCATTTTTAAGACCAGACAGATTATCAAATGATACAGCATTAACTAATGATGTAGTTGAAGATATATTAATACAATTAGAGAAAATAGGGAAAAAATATGAATCTTTAATGATATTGCAACCTACATCTCCACTAAGAGATAAGGAAGATATAAAAAATGCATTAGAATTTTTTATAAATAAAAAAGCCAATGCAATAATAAGTATGTGCGAATGTGAACATCCACCATTATGGACAAAAGCATTGGGTAACGATTTATGTTTAGATGGTTTTCTGGGTAATTTAAATACAAAAAGAAGACAAGAATTAGATACTTATTATAGAGTTAATGGAGCTATTTATTTATATAGAGTAGACTATTTTTTGAAATATAAAAATTTATATTATGATAAAAGTTACGCATTTATAATGGATAAAAACAAGTCGATAGATATAGATGATTTGTATGATTTCACAATAGCAGAAGTATTGATGAACATGATAAAGAAATAAATATATTATTATAAATAAGATTTTAACAGGGGTAAAGATGAAGGTATTATTTGCAAGTGTTATATATGATGAAGTAAAAGATTATATATGTGATTTTATAAAATCAGTTGAAGGACAAACTTATAAAGAGTTTGATATTCTAATAGGAAATGATGGTTTTTCAGATGATAAATATTTAAAAAGTATTAAAAAAATGAGGAATTGTATAATAAGAGATTTTAGTAATTCTGATTTAAATCCAAGTGAAATAAGATTAGAACTAATAAAATTAGCAAGAAAAGAAAAATATGATTTATTAGTATTTGGTGATTCGGATGATACATTTTCAAAAAATAGAATTGAATTAATAGTAAAGGAATATAGAAAAGATATAGCATTCTACTATAATGAATTAATTATAATGGGAAAAAATATAGATTTTTTTAATAATATGATGCCATTTATGATAGATAAAATGGAGTTTCTTGATGATTATAATTTTGTGGGGATGTCTAATTCCGCTATAAATTTAAATTCTTTAGATTCAACAGTCTTAAATCTAAAGAATTTGAAAGATTGTATAGCGTTTGATTGGCTTTTATATGGAACAATAGTTAGGTATGGATTGAAAGGACAAAAGGTTGAAGGGTGTAAAACATTCTACAGAATTCATGATAATAATATTGCAGGATTAACAGATAATTTAACTGAAGATAAGCTTTATATAGGAATAAAAGTGAAAAAATTTCAATATAACTCATTGATTAAATTTGATGAAAAGTTTAAATATAGAATAAAATCATTAGGAGAACTAGAAAAAAAAATTAGAAATAAGGACTTTTATGATAAATATATGAATTATATAAATAAAAGTTATAGTAATAATGTATTTTGGTGGGAAAAAATAAAAACTCTATAGGAGAATGATATGAAAAGATTTATTTATGAAGAAATTAAAAGTTTCAGTAAACCACTTATAATAGCTGAATTGGGAGCTAATCATAACGGAGATATGAAAATAGCAAAAGAATTAATTGATAGAGCAAAAGAGTGTGGAGCTGACTATGTAAAATTTCAATCTTGGACTAAAGATACAGTCTTTTGCAAAAAAGTTTATGATGATAATTATTTTTTGAATGATGATTATAGAAATAGGGATGATTATACATTAAAAGAAATTGTAGATAAATATAGTGTTAGTGAAAATGAGTTATTAGAATTGAAAAAATATTGTGATGAAGTTGGTATTGGATTTTCATCTACACCATTTTCTAAAAAAGAGGTAGACTTTTTAGTTGATGAATTAGATGTTGGTTTTATAAAAATTGCATCTATGGACTTAAATAATATACCATTTTTAAGATACATAGCAACTAAAGGAAAACCTATAGTTTTATCTGTTGGATTGAGTACATTAGTAGAAGTAGATGAAGCAATACGAACAATTCAAGAATGCGGAAACAATGAGATTGTTATTTTACATTGTGTTTCTATATATCCTCCAGAAGATAATCAAGTGAATTTAAATAATATAGATATGCTAAGGGATTTATATAAATATCCAGTTGGATATTCAGATCATACATTAGGATTCACAGCACCAATTTTAGCAATCGCAAAAGGCGCATGTATAATTGAAAAACATTTTACATTAGACAAAAATATGTTCGGATGGGATCATAAGATTTCGGCAGATGTAGATGAGTTGAGGATCATTTGTAATGAGTGTAATAGAGCTTCTAAAATGTTGGGAAGTTATTATAAAGCTACAAATGAAAGTGAAGAAAGAAAAAATGCATTTAGAAGAAGTATAGTTGCAGCAAATAATATAAAAAAAGGACAAATAATTAAAGAAGAAGATTTAGATTTTAAAAGACCTGGTACAGGCATTGAACCTAAATATATAAACTTTATTGTTGGTAAAGTAGCAACAAGAGATATATTTTATGATGAATTAATAAAAATGGAAGATTTTTAAATAGATAATAATTTGAAAATTACAAAAATTATACGATAAAGGGAGAAAAAATGGAAATTAAAGCAATTAAAAGCATTAAACAGCTTATACAAGAGTTAAGTTGTGATTTTATTAGTTTTGGAGCATCTATAAGGTTTGAAAGATTAATAGAATTATTAGAAGAATTTAATGTGAATTATAAAATTGAATATGTGTGCGATAATGATGAAAAAAAATGGAAAAGTAAAATAAGAAATAATATAATTATTAATCCAACAATATTATCACAAGCAGAGTACGATACAAAAATAGTGATAACTAGTCAATATATAGATGAAATTATCGGACAATTAAAAGGCTATGGTTTTACAAAATGTTATGTAATTGATGATGGTTTATTAAATAATAGGGAATTATTATTAGGTATAAATGATATTAAAAGACAAGCAGATTGCATAATAGAAGAAAATAATATAAAAGGGAAACAAAAGATATTGTATACAATGAGCTTTTCAATATATATGCCATGTAAGGTACATGATTTTATTTTAACACAAGCATTAAGGTTACGAGGATGTGATATAATCCCGTTTATTTGTGATGGAATACAGGAAAAACAATGTAATGTTTATGGTGGTATATGGGGAGGATATGAAGGAATACAGTGTGATCATGAAAAAATAAAAAGTGAAAATTGTGATAATTGTATAAAAGAATCGCTAGATTTATGGGAAGAATGGTGTGGAATAAGTCCTACAGTATTGTCTAAATACATGGATTTTAAGGATAAACTATGTATTAAAGAATTTATTAATAAACTAGATATAACTAATTATAGAGAATGGACTTTTGATGATATACCTATTGGACAATGGTGCGTTGATATTATTGTTAATAATGAAATGGTTGGGAAGATAGAAAGTATACCTGATTACAAAAGTCAACTTAAAGAATTTGCATTTAATATTATATTATTAATTAAGGTAATAAATAGAGCCCTAGATGATATTAGACCAGATACTATTATTTCAAATGACAGTTATTATTATCAATGGGCTATTGTTGAAAAGTTGGCTAAGAGAAAGAAGATTCCCTTTTATAGTCATTGGGCAGGTGGAAGAAAAGGTGGTTGGTGCTATGCAAAAGATGATGCGGCTATGAATTTGAATTTAGATAAAACGTGGAGCACTTTTAAAAATGTAGAATTAAGCAATGAAAAAAAAGAATTTATGGAGAATTATCTGAAAGAAAGAAGGATAGGAGCAGATATGATGTTAAACACTGCTAATCCTAATAAAAATTCAGAGTTACTAATTGATGAAAATGAAGACATAGATTTTTCAAAACCAACTGCGATTTTAGCTACAAATGTTATTTGGGATTTAGCAGCATTGAATAAAGATGTAGTTTTTTCAGATATGATTGAGTGGGTAATTAATACTATAGAATTTTTTGAGAAAAACAAAAATTATCAGTTAATTATAAAATCACATCCAGGAGAAAAAAATAAAAATATTCCAGATACTAAACAACAAATTGGAGATGAAATAAAGAAGATATATGATAGATTACCTGATAATATAATATGGATGTCTCCTAATAGCAAATATTCGGTATATGATTTGTTTGATAAAGTTAAATTAGGATTAATATATACCTCTACAGTTGGAATAGAAATGGCATGTAATAATTTACCCGTAGTATTAGTAGCGAAACCACATTATTATAATAAAGGATTTACTATAGAACCAAAAAGTAAAGAGGAATATTATGAATTGATAAATGAAATGCTAGGTGAGAATAACTATTATGTAGCTAAGAAAACAGAAGAGTTAGCTAAAAAATATTTTTATTTATTTAACTTCAAATATTATATGTCTTTAAATATTTTTGACTATTCTTATACGGAAGAACCTAAATTAAAAATTAGTAATGCTGCAGACTTATTACATGGGAAAAATAAGATATTAGATTATATATGCGATTCCATTATAGAACAGAAAGACATATTCAATGAGGAACGATGGACACCATAATAGAAAAAGGAGAAGAAATGGGATGAGAAAATTAAATTACATAGATTTAGTTGAGGAAATTAAATCTAGTGATAATGAAATAATAGTATTTGGTGCTGGAAAATTAGGTAAAATTATTTGTAATAAGTTAAATGAAGTAGATATATACGTAAATAAAATTTTTGATAATTATGATAAAAAAAATGGTACTGTATACAAAAATATTCCAATTGTAAAACCTATATCCAAGGAAGATGGACTAAACTGTTTAGTAATTATCACAATACAAAATTACAATGATTTAATCGAACAGCTTGAGGGGTTAAGATATAGAAATTACATATACGTATATCCCTGGAGTTATGAAAATGATAAGAAATTGATTCATAGAAACATTAGTGATTATAATGAAGATTTTATAAAGTGTATGGAAAGCAACATAATATTTGAAAATAGTTATTATAAATTTTCTTTTTTTGATTTTTGGTTGGGAAATAAAATTTTAAATCAAGGATACGATATAAAAAATAAAATTAGTATGTTAAGTAAAAATGAATTTGAATTATATGAAATAGATGAATATAAATTTTATCAACCTAAAGATGCATTTAAACCAGGAGAATTAGAATGGTTGTATTACGAAGTTTGTGGAGGCTATATGGAAAATCCACATGCATATGAAACTGATAATATTTATATTGAAAATGGAGATGTAGTATTTGATTTAGGAGCATGTGAAGGTTTCTTTGTAAAATATGCACTTGATAAGCATGCAAAAAAAATATATGCTTTTGAACCAGTAAATGAGTTGAAGAATAGTTTGGAAATGACATATGATTTACAAATTAAAGAAAAAAAAGTTACAATTGAAAATATAGCTCTTTCTAATTGCAATGAAAATAGATATATAAGTTATGATAATAAACTTATATGTGAGGCTAAAATTGGTGATGAAGGAAATGAAATAGTGAAAACTATAAGTTTAGATAAATATGTAGAAGAAAATAATATTGAAGAACTAGATTTTATTAAGGCAGATATAGAAGGAGAAGAAATAAATTTCATTAAAGGAGCATTAAATACAATTAGAAAATTTAAACCTAAATTAGCTATAGCTATTTACCATGAATTTGAGAATGGATTTATAATAAAAAATTTAGTAGACAATTTAGAACTTGATTATAAGATAGAATTTAGAGGATGTTGGATAGAAGAACCATATAGGCCTTTTATGATATTTGCATATCCTAATTAGAGGAAGGTGAAACAATGAAAATTTTATTTATTACACCGGTTTTAGAATATCCAGCAGCTGGCGGACCACAATTAAGAATTAAAAATTCAATAAAAGCTTTGAATATGGTTGCAGATTTATATGTATATGCATCTTTGCCGATAAGTAGCATGGGGGGAACTTCAGCAGTTAATTTTTTTGCGGGAATTTGTAAAGAAATATATTTTTCTAATAATACTTTTAATTATTATACTACGAATTTTTTACAACAAAAAATTGAAGAAAATCAGAGAAGGTATACACAATTTATGAAAAAAGAGGTTAATTATATAAAAAGTTTATGCGAAAGAATAAATGTAGATATATTATGGTTTGGATATGGAAATATTTCTTATGAATTAATTAGTGAAATCAAAAGACAGATGCCAAATAAAAAAGTGGTATGTGATACAGATAGTGTTTGGTCAAGATTTCTATTAAGAGAACTACCATATGAAAGATCAATAAAGAAGAAACTGGATATTTTTCTTAGAGGAAAAGAAAAAGAATTTCAAGAAATAAAATTAGTTAAGTTATGTGACTGTACAACAGCAGTTTCTGAAGTTGATGCAGAATATTATAGAAATATAACAAAAAATAAAGAAAAAATCAAAGTTTTTTCTAATGTAATAGATTTAGAAGATTATAGTGGAAATGAAGAAAAGGATACTAATGTAACAATAAAAAAGCCTTGTATTTACTTAGCAGGTACATTTTGGCGGAATAGTCCGATGGAAAAAGCATCTAGATGGATTATTAATGATGTATTGCCTTTAGTTAAGAGTGAAGTGCCAAATATCCATTTTTATATAATTGGTAAAGGCTCAGACAAAATATTAAAAGATATATCGAGAAGTGATATTACAATAACAGGTAAGGTAGATAGTGTATTGCCCTATTTGAAAAGAGCTGATGTTTCATTAGTACCATTAGCATTTGAGTCAGGAACTAGATATAAAATTTTAGAAGCCGCAGCATGCAATATACCAATAGTATCTACTACACTTGGTGCAGAAGGAATACCAGTAAAAAATAATGAAAATATAATTATTGCAGACAATAAAGAAGATTTTTCAGAGGGAATAATAAAAATAATTAAAGATAAAAACTTAGGTGAATATATATCGAGGAAATGTAATGAATTAATAAGAAAACAATATAGTGTTGAATACTTAAGAAATGAAGCTCAAATAATACTTGAGAGTTTGAAATGGGAGTGAATATTATTATGATAATGATATTATTAATTATAATATTAAGTATTACAATTATCGTGCTTATTTTAACAAATTATTCAAGAAAAGTAGCGATAAAAGGAGTGCAGATAGCAGAAAAAAATGAAAATAAGTTTAAAAAATACTATAGTTTAACTAATAGATGGATAATAAATAAAAATGAAAATAAAGGTATAGCTGACTATTTAGAAAAAAATAATATAAATAATATTGCTATATATGGCATTGGAGAATTAGGAACACGATTATATGAGGAAATCAAAGAAAGTCAAATTAATGTATTTTGTTTTATAGATAATAATACAAATAAAAAAGAATATGAAAATATAAAAATTTTTAATTCCCAAGAGGTTGGAAAACTTGTTGATATTGATATTATTATTATTACACCAATATATGATTATAATTTAATTGAAAGTATTCTTCTAAATAAAAATGATAAGTTGAATATAATCTCATTAGAAAAGTTAGTTTATAAAATGTAAAGAATGTGGTGGTTAGGAGAAAATAATGATAGAACATGTTTGTTATAAAGGAAATATATTAGCAATTATAATTAGAAATAATTTTCATAAGGATGGTATAGAATTTGTTACACCAAATGAATATTCTCAGCAGGTTGCATATATGAATCATAAAACTGGACATCTAATAGAACCTCATTTTCATAATAAAGTTGTTAGAGAGGTTCATTACACTCAAGAAGTATTAATAATAAAAAAAGGAAAACTAAGAACAGATTTTTATGATTCACAGTGTGGCTATATTGAGAGTAAAATTTTAAACGAAGGTGATGTTATAGTACTAGTAACAGGAGGACATGGTTTTGAAGCTTTAGAAAATTTAGAAATGATAGAAGTTAAGCAAGGACCATATGTTGGAGAAGAGGATAAAACAAGATTTATAGCAGTGGAAAAAGAGAATGTTGTTATAAAGTAAATGCTAGGAGTGATAATTATGGATTTTATTCCGGTAAATGAACCTATACTAGATGGCAATGAAAAAAAGTATTTATGCGAGTGTATAGATACAGGTTGGATATCATCAGAAGGGCCATTTGTTAAAAAATTTGAAGAAAAGATGGCAGCATTAGTTGATAGAAAATATGGTATTTCAGTAGCAAATGGAACAGCAGCATTAGAGATAGCTGTCGCAGCATTAGATATTAAGTGTGGTGATGAAGTAATAATGCCAGCCTTCACAATAATATCATGTGCAACTGCTGTGGTTAAAAGAGGTGGAATTCCAGTATTAGTTGATAGTAATCCACTTACGTGGAATATGAATGTTGAAGAAATAGAAGAAAAAATAACTAAAAAGACAAAAGCAATTATGATTGTACATATTTATGGGTTACCAATAGATGTAGATCCTGTGCTTGAACTAGCACAGAAATATAATCTTAAAATAATTGAAGATGCAGCTGAAATGCATGGACAAAATTATAAAGGAAAACCATGTGGAAGTTTTGGAGATATAAGTATTTTTAGTTTCTATCCAAACAAACATATAACAACTGGAGAAGGTGGAATGATTCTTACTAATGATGAACAATTAGCGGATCGATGCGAATCTTTAAGAAATTTATGTTTCCAAAAAGATGTAAGATATGTACACGAAGAAATAGGATATAATTATAGATTTACCAATCTTCAAGCTGCAGTAGGATTAGCACAATTAGAAAAGATAGATAAGACTATAGCTAGAAAAAGAGAAATAGGAAGATTATATACAGAATTATTAAAGAACAAAGCTAAAATTCAAATACCATTAGAAAATTTTAATAATGAACATAATATATATTGGGTATACGGTTTAGTGTTAAATGATGATGCTAATATTAATAATAGAGAAATGGTGGAGTTATTAGGACGTAATGGAATTGGAGCTAGAACGTTTTTTTGGGCAATTCATGAGCAACCTGTATTTCAAAAAATGGGATTATTTAAAGGTGAAAAATATCCAGTAGCTGAAAGGCTAGCTAGAAAAGGCTTTTATATTCCAAGTGGATTGGCACTTAAAGATGAACAAATAAAAGAGGTTGTAAAAAGATTTAATAAGGTTCTAGAAGAATTAAATTAAGGAGATTTAAATTATGAGTATTTTTGAAGAATATGCCTACTATTATGATTTATTATATAAAGATAAAGATTACAGTAAAGAAGCAAAATACATAGATCAACTATTAAAAGGTGAAAATAGAGATATAAAATATGTATTAAATTTAGGCTGTGGAACAGGTAATCATGATACTGAACTGCATAAACTAGGATATAGTATACATGGTGTTGATATGAGTGAATTTATGATTGATGAAGCAAATAAAAAGGGGACAGAAGAATTAACTTTTGAAGTTGGTGATATAAGAAATTATAAGACAGATAAAGAATATGATGCTGTAACCTCTTTATTTCATGTCATATCATATCAAAATTCTAATGAGGATTTAGAAAAAGCATTGAGCGTTGCTTATAATTCATTAAAAGATAAGGGGACTTTTATTTTTGATTGTTGGTATGGACCTGGAGTTTTGAGTGATTTGCCGACTGTAAGAGTAAAAAAAGTAGAAAATGAAAAGTGTAAGATTGTAAGAATAGCTACACCAGAAATGTTTAACAGTAAAAATTTGGTTTATGTAAATTATGAAACTATTATATTAGATAAAAAAACAGGTCTTAGTAAGGTATTAAATGAAACTCACAAAATGAGATATTTATTTACACCAGAAATAGAATACATGTTAAATAAAATTGGTTTTATAAATATAGAATGTTATGAATATGGAAATAAAAATGAACCAACTGACAGTTCATGGAATGCCATTTTTATAGCAAGAAAATAGGAAAAATTGGGTAGATATATAAGTTACTTTTATTTTGAAAAAATTTATTGATTAATTATTGTTTATAAAATAAAAATGAAGGTGGTTAATAGTATATGAATAAAGCACTAATAACAGGGATAACAGGACAAGATGGTTCTTATCTAACAGAATTTTTATTAGAAAAAGGTTATGAAGTTCATGGTATTATAAGAAGACATAGTATGATTAGTACATCAAGAATTGATAATTTGTTTGAAAATCCAGAAATAGGGAATAAATCACTATTTCTACATTATGGTGATTTAACTGATTCAAGCAATTTAAATAGATTAATTGAAAAGATTAGACCAGATGAAATATATAACTTGGCAGCTCAAAGCCATGTTGCAGTTTCATTTGAAGTACCGGAATATACGGCAGAATCTACAGGAGTTGGGACATTAAGACTTTTAGATGCAATAAGAGACAATAAGTTAAAATGCAAATTTTATCAAGCATCTACATCGGAATTATTTGGAGGACTTCCAGAAACAGCACCTCAAAATGAAAAAACGCCTTTTTATCCTAAGAGTCCTTATGGAGTTGCAAAGCTTTATTCTTATTGGATAACTATAAATTATAGAGAATCGTATGATTTATTTGCTTGTAATGGAATATTATTTAATCACGAATCACCAAGAAGAGGAGAAACTTTTGTAACAAGAAAAATAACAAGAGCAGTTGCATCTATTGTTGCTCAAAAACAAGAGAAGCTATCTCTTGGAAATTTAGATGCAAAGCGAGATTGGGGATTTGCTGGAGACTATGTAAAAGGTATGTGGCTAATGCTTCAACAAGATAAACCAGAGGATTATGTATTAGCAAGTAATGAAACACATACAGTTAGAGAATTTGTAGAATTATCTTTTAAAGAAGTTGGAATTGAACTTGAGTGGAAAGGTATTGGAGTGGAGGAAAAAGGATACAATAAGGAAACTGGAGATATATTAGTAGATATAAATCCTAAGTATTTTAGACCAGCAGAAGTTGATTTATTACATGGTGACTGTACGAAGGCAGAAAGGCAACTAGGCTGGAAAAGAGAAGTTAGTTTCTTAAAATTAATATCAATGATGATTGATTGTGATATGATGGAGATTGCTGGTATGTCAACAAAAGAATATTTAAGCAAAGAAGAAATACCAAACAAAGTTGTGTGACAATTATAATTAAAGGGTGAGTTGAAGTGAAAAAAGCGTTGATAACAGGCATAACAGGGCAAGATGGATTATATTTAACAGAACTTCTTTTAGCAAAGGGGTATGAGGTACATGGAATTGTAAAAAAAAATAGTGAGATAAGTATAACAAGAATAGAGTATCTTTTTAGAAATATTGAAATTGGAAATAAGCTATTATTCCTTCATCAGGGAGATTTAACAGATTCAACTGATTTAGAGAGATTAATAAAAAATATTAGACCAGATGAAATATATAATTTAGCGGCTCAAAGTCATGTTGCAACATCTTTTGACATACCAGAATATACAGCAGAGGTAACTGGTATTGCGACATTAAGACTTTTAGAGTCAATAAGAAAATTGGGATTAAGTTGTAAGTTTTATCAAGCCTCTACTTCAGAACTATTTGGTGGTTTACCAAAAACAGCACCTCAAAATGAAAAAACGCCTTTTTATCCTAAGAGTCCTTATGGAGTTGCAAAACTTTATGCTTATTGGATAACGGTAAATTACAGAGAGTCGTATAATATGTTTGCATGTAATGGAATATTATTTAATCATGAATCACCAAGAAGAGGGGATACTTTTATAACAAGAAAGATAACAAGAGCAGTTGCATCTATTATAGCAAATAAACAAGATAAATTATCGCTTGGAAATTTAAATGTAAAGAGAGATTGGGGATTTGCAGGAGATTATGTAAAAGGTATGTGGTTAATGCTTCAACAAGATAAACCTGATGACTATGTATTAGCAAGTAACGAAGCACATACAGTTAGGGAGTTTGTAGAATTATCATTTAAAGAAGTTGGAATTGAGATTGAATGGAATGATAGCGGTTTGGAGGAAAAAGGTTATAATAAAAAGACAGGAGACTTATTAGTAGATATAAATCCTAAATATTTTAGACCAGCAGAAGTTAATTTAGTTCATGGAAATTGTAATAAAGCTGAAAAAGAATTAGGATGGAAGAGAGAAGTAGATTTTTTAGGTCTAATATCAATGATGGTTAATTCAGATATGATAGAGATTGCCGGAATATCAACTAAAGATTATCTAAGTAAAGAAGAAGTAGCAATTGAATAATGAGTAAAAAGTTTATCTTGATTATGAAATATATTTAATCGGAATCAAATGGTAAGAATATATTTAGAACAGGATTAGATAGAGAGAATTCTAAAATATGTTTTTGCACCTATTTTTAATTTGTGTCTATGAAAATCACAGAGTGATACATGATGGTATAAATTTGTGAGCGTATAAAAATATAATAAGAAAAATAGGAGAGAAAGAATGAGCTGGATAATATGCATATTAATAGTAATGATAATAATGATTTGCTTAGGGAGTATCACAATTTCTTTATTTAAAATAATGAATTCAACAATAATTAACACAGAAAGATTAAAAATACGATATGAACGTTATTATAATATATTAAATAAATGGATTATAATAAATGACAATAAATTACCGGAATATTTTATCAAAAATAAAATTAAAACTATTGCTATTTATGGGTGTGGAAATTTAGGAGAAATATTATTTAAAAAATTAGAAATTACTAATATAGAAATAAAATATTTTATAGATAAGAATAGTAATGAAAATTTTAATGTTTTTAAGTTAGAAGAAATTAAAAATGTTACTAATGTAGATGCAATCGTAGTAACTCCAATAGATTATTATGAAGATATAAAAAAAGAAATACTAAAAATGGGATATGATGGTATTGTACTTCCATTTGATGAAGTCATATTAAATATATATAATGAAGTGGAAGTGGATAATGGTGGGAAATAATGTGCTATTAGTGTTAGGAGATAATAGAGGTATATCTACATTTCCAGCAGTTTATCAAAGTGCAATGGAATTGAAAAAGAGAAATGACTTAGTTAGCATACTAACTAATGTGCCTTGTGATGATCCAACATTAGAAAAAGTATTTGATAAGTACATAATTACAAGTAATACTGATAATTGGATATATGAAATGAGTATAGTAAATAAAATAATTATTGAGAGTGATTATGATATAGTTATTGCATTTTCAACAAGAGATGCTATAAATTGTTGTAAGGCTTCATTATTCAAGAAAAATATTACATTCTATTATTATAACTTAGAAATATATGAGAGAACAATAAGAAAAAAAGATAAATTATTATTGGATGAATTTAATATTAAAAAACTTTTAGAGAAGATATATACACATAGATGTAAGGCTTTAGTTATACAAGATAATATAAGAATGAAAATATCAAAAAAACATGGGATTAAACATAGAAAAACTTTTTTAATCCCAAACTCATATTATAAAAATTTTCAAGATGAGAAAAATATTAAAAATAAAAATGAAAAATTAAAGATATTATATTCAGGATCATTAGAAACCTGGTCCGTAAAACCAATTATGCAAAATAGATTATTGATAAATGATGAAAGATATTTAATTACATTATCTGGATGGAGTAGAGATAGATATATATATGAAATGAGCAATGAAAAAATTGGACAAAATTTAAAAATAAGATTAGAAAAACTAGGAATAGCGGAATATAGAAAGTTGGTATATAGTCATGATATTGGGTTAGTATGGTATTCAGATGAACTTACGGATAATGTATACAACATTGGTAGATCTTCAGGAAAATATTATATGTATATAAGTTGTTGTAAACCTGTTATTGTAAAGAATTTACCTGGACTTGCAGAAGAAGTAATAGAAAATGGATTTGGAGTAGTCATTGATTCTTTAGATCAGTTAACAGAGGCATGCGAAGAAATCTATAATAATTATGACTTTTATTGTACCAATATTAAAAATGTATATGATGAAAAAATAGACTATTCGAATGTTTCACAGAACTTTTTTGATTATATAAATTCATGAAAATAATAGAATGAAATGAATATAGTTTATAAATAATAAGAGATGAGAATGGAGTAATTATATGGAAGATTATAAAAAACAAAATGTAATAATTTTTGGACTTGGAAACGCATTTGATGGATTAAAACAATATTTAGAAGAAAAATATTCTATAATAGCTTATACATCTAATAATGAGCGAGATAAATCTCAACTTTTTGATAAAAAAATGTTCATTTTGCCAGTGGATATAGTAAAATATGAATATGATTTTATAATAATATGCAGTAGTTACTTTGAGGAAATAAAACGACAATTGATTGAAGCAATTGGTATTTCAAATTCTAAAATAAAATGTTTATATAATCCTAGTAAAAAAGAGAGAATAATTCATAAAAAAATGTCAGATAAAGAATTTGTTGTTAACGCAAAAGAATATGACGAATTAAATACTAGAACAAATTTTAATATAAAAGAGAATAAACTTCATTTATGTTTAAACGATAAATATGATCAAGCAGGAAGGATAGATGAAGAATATTTCTTGCAAGATATTTGGGCAGCAAAAAAGATACTAAAGAATAATCCACAAAACCATTATGATGTAGGTTCAAGATTAGATGGATTTATTTCACATTTATTGGTATTTAGAGATGAAGTTACATTAATAGATATAAGACCATTAGAACAAAGTATATATGGAATTAAATTTATAGAAGCAGATGCAACTAATATGTTAGGTATAGAAGATAATTCTATTGAATCATTATCATCATTAAGTGCGGTTGAACATTTTGGACTTGGAAGGTATGGAGATCCAATAGATCCAGAGGGAAGCTTTAAAGCAATGAAAGCATTTCAAAGAGTAATAAAACCAAATGGTAAGTTATACTTTGCGGTTCCAGTAGGTTCAGAAGATGTATTATGTTTTAATGCTCATAGGATATTTAATCCACTAAATATTATTGAGCAGTTTGATAAAATGAAACTAGTAGAGTTTTCATATATATCTAATTATGAAATACATAATGTAAGGTTAGAGAATATTAAAGATAGAATTAAAGAAATACCAGAATATAGTGCTGGACTGTTTGAATTTGTAAAAGAGGTATAATAATTATCAAAAATTATTTGGAATAAAGGTAGGGGAAGTGAAAAAGATATGAAAAAAAGCTCTAAAATTTTTGTTGCAGGTCATAAAGGGCTTGTAGGATCAGCTATTGTTAGAAGCTTAAAGAAAAATGGATATAATAACTTAATTCTGAAGTCTCACAATGAATTAGATTTAATAAACCAAGCTGATGTTAATGCTTTTTTTGAAAATGAGAAACCAGAATATGTTTTTTTAGCGGCAGCAAAAGTTGGCGGGATATATGCAAATGATTTATATCCTGCTGATTTTATATATGAAAATCTAATGATTCAAAATAACGTGATAAAAGCATCACATGATAATAAAGTTGAAAAATTATTATTTTTAGGAAGTACATGCATCTATCCAAAATTCTCCAATCAACCAATCAAAGAAAGTGAGTTATTTTCAGGAGAACTTGAAGAAACTAATGAAGCTTATGCAATGGCTAAAATTGCTGGACTTGAAATGTGTAAATTTTTTAAGAGACAATATAGAGATAATTTTATAAGTTGTATGCCTACTAACCTTTATGGAATTAATGATAATTTTGATTTGAACACGTCACATGTTATGCCAGCGCTAATAAGAAAAATTCATGAAGCTAAAATAAATAAACTTAATGTTGTTGAAGTATGGGGGACTGGGACTCCACTAAGAGAATTTTTACATGTTGATGATATGGCGAGTGCATGTGTATTTTTAATGAATAATTATGAGGGTGAAGAACATGTGAATATAGGTACAGGAGAAGAAATATCAATAAAAGATTTAGCAGTATTGATTAAAAAAATAGTTGGATATAATGGGGATATTGTATTTAATTCTAAGATGAAAGATGGTACACCAAGAAAAGTCTGTGATGTGAACAAATTAAATAAATTAGGATGGAAATATAATATAGAGTTAAACGATGGTATAGATAATGTATATAGATGGTATATTCAAGATACAAAAAACAATATATAAGTGAATTGAGGGATGGTTAATATGTACAAAGTAATAATATTTGGAACTGGTAGTGGAGCTAAAAAAATTACTGATTTTTTTACAACAGAGGAATTATCAAATAATATAGAAATACTTGCTTATGTGGATAGTATAAAAAAAGGTATGTTTAAAGAAAAAGCAATATTATCAATAACAGAGATATTAGAATATTGTTATGACTATATTGTGATAGCAAGCGATTATTTTGAAGAAATAACATGTAAGCTTAAAAAAAATAATATTGATTTAAATAAAGTACTTCCTTTTTTTTGATAATAATTATTGGATAAATAATGTAAATGAATTTGCAAAACTTATGATTGAGCATAAGCATAACTTTTTTAAATTTCAAAATGGTCATTTTTATTCTACAATACCGAATATAAAGGAAGTATTTCAGAATGAAGAAAAGATATTTGATATTAAATCAGAGTATATAGAAGGAGTAGATTTAAATACAAATTATCAGCTACAACTTCTGGAAGAATTTTCGGCATATTATGAAGAGATGCCATTTACTAACAAGAAAGTAAATTCATTAAGATATCATTTTGAAAATAATGCTTATGAGTATAGTGATGCAATAATTTTATATAGTATATTAAGACATTTAAAACCAAATAAATTGATTGAAGTAGGATCAGGGTATTCTTCGTGCGTAACATTAGATACAAATGAGTTGTTCTTAAAAAATAAAATAAATTGTAAATTTATAGAACCATATCCCCCAAACTATTAAAAAGTTTAGTAAAGGAAAATGACTCCATAGAGATTATAGAAGAAAAACTTCAAGATGTAAATACAGATATATTTGAAGAATTAGAAGCAGGAGATGTACTATTTATTGATTCAACTCATGTTTCAAAATGTAATAGTGATGTTAATTACATTATATTTAAAATATTACCAAAGCTTAAGAGTGGTGTAATTATTCATTTTCATGATATATTTTATCCATTTGAATATCCTAAAACATGGATATATTCAGGCATATATTGGAATGAAGCATATTTATTACGAGCATTCTTACAATATAATCACGACTTTAAAATAGTATTTTTTAATAATTATATTAATTCATATTTTGGTGAAAAGATTAAAGCAAAAATGCCATTATGTGAAAAAAATACAGGTGGTAGCTTATGGCTAGAAAAACAGTAAACTTATTTTTAGAAATGAGGAAATATAATGAAAGTTTCTATAATAACAATTTGTCTAAATAGTGAGAAATATATTGAACAAACAATACAATCAGTTTTAGGTCAAACTTATAAAGACATTGAATATATAATAATAGATGGAATGTCTACAGATAGTACATTAGATATAGTAGAAAAATATAAACCCTTATTTAAAGATAGATTGAAAGTCATTTGTGAAAAAGATAATGGATTATATGATGCAATGAATAAAGGGATAAAGAATTCTACAGGTGAAGTTATTGGAATAATAAATAGTGATGATTGGTATGAAATAGATGCGGTTGAAAGAATAATTGAAGTATATAAAGAGAATAAGGAGTGTGTTATATATGGAGCCATGTTAGACAGAAGAGAAGATAAAATTGACAAAATACAAATATTTGATTATAAAGAACTTTCAAACCAAATGATATCACATCCAACAGTATTTATTCCTAAAAGTATTTATTCTAATTATGGTGTCTTTGATGAAAGATTTAGAATTGCAGCTGACTATGATTTAATGCTAAGATTATATACAAGAAATGTAAAATTTAAATTTATTCCTAAGATTTTAGCTAATTTTAGATTAGGTGGTGTATCTAGGAGAATGGCAGAATTATGCGAAGAAGAAACCAAAATAGTTAAAGAGAAATATGGATATAAAAATGAGTTTTCCATAAATCCTAAAAAAAATAAAAAAACTGACTATTTATGGGCTAAATTAATTGAAAAGATAGATAGGATAAATAAACCTAATGTATTTATTTATGGATCAGGTAAACATACTAAAACTTTATTAGAATATCTAAAATTAAAGATAAATAAAAATATTAAAGGTATTATTGATAGAGATATAGAGTTAAATGACAATTATGTATTTGGGTATAAAAAATTCAATTTAGAAGAAGTAATTGATGTTGCAGATATTATTATTATATCATCAATAACTTATGAAGGCGAAATATACGATAGGTTGCAATATTTAGATAATAGCATAAATATCTTACGAATATATGGTGCAGATTCTGTTGAAGATGCAAATGAGATAATACAAGAATTTACTATAGTATAAAGTATGAAAGTAATAGTATAGTAGGGGGATATGGATTTTGAGAGAAGTTACAGCATTGATGTCAGTATATAACGGAGAAAAGTTTATTGAAGAAAGCATACAATCTATTTTAAATCAAAGTTATTCTGATTTTGAGTTATTAATAGTTGATGATTGTTCTACAGATAACACAGTACAAGTAATAAAGTCTATTAAAGATGAAAGAATTAGATTGATTGAATTAAAAGAAAATGTTGGGGTGGGAGCTGCATTAAGATACTCACTAGACTTTATAAATAGCAAATATGTGATTAAAGTAGATTCAGATGATATTAACCATAAAGATAGATTTTTATTACAAAAGGAATATATGGATAAGAACACAGATGTTACTCTATGTAAAACATTAATGGAATATTTTTCGGAGAGTGAAAATGTAAAATTAACAGATAGATTTAAATATTTAAATGAAAAGAAGGCAGAATGTTATAATCGTGTACGAAGTAGTGCAGATTTAGCTAAATATATAGAGTATTGGTTTTGTGTTCCTCATTATACAATAATGATTAGAACTGATATTTTAATAAAGATTAAATATGATCCTATAAGATTTGGTGAAGATTATAATTTAATTTATAAATTAAATAAATTAGGATATAAAATGGGAACCGTAGAAAAGAAATTAGTTTATTGCAGGGTTAGAAAAGATTCATTAACTGGGCTTGGAGGAGATAATGAAAAAAACTTTGAACGTGTTTTTGATCTAAAAAGTGATGCAATAGGTGAATTTTTTGCACTCGAAAAAGAGTGCTATATTTGGGGAACTGGAACATTAGCAAAATCTTTTTATAACAAATTAAATAGTAGTGACTTAAGCGTTAATGTATTAGGATTTATTGATGGAACATTAGAAAAGGGACAATCTAGTGAATTTTTAGGTTATTGTGTTAATTCTAAAGAGATTGCTAAAGAAAATAAGAAAAAAATAATAATAGCTGCAAGTCCTGCTATATTTATTGCCATGGAATACTTAGATAGTATAGATTATGAATTAGGAAAAAACTATTATATTTTTTAAGAAATGTGAGATGAATTTTGTATATGAATAATGTTATTAAAAGAAGAGAAATGTATGTAATAGAAAAAATATTTACTTATTATTTAGCATTGCCTTTAGTAAAACTTCTATCAAAGACTTTTATTACTCCTAACATGGTGACAATACTAAATTTAATTTTAGGAATTATTACAATGATTTTAGCATGGAATAATAAATTAATGATAGTAGCTATCTTTGTTTTATTTTATTTATTATTAGATATTGTAGATGGTAATTTGGCAAGATATACACAAAAAACATCTAAGTTAGGGGCTATATTAGATAATTTAGGAGATAGATTTTTTTATAATGGCATAATTATCTCAATTGGAATAAATTATGTTAATATTTGGATTATACTATTTACTATTTTAGTACATAATCTACATTCTATATTGGCAACCTATTATATTGTTCCTAATATTAGAAAATTAAAGCAATTTAAGCGATTTGGAATTAAAAGGGCTCTATTTTCTAAAGGAATAATATTTGGAATGGATTTAAGTCTATTGGATATTATTTTTGTGATAGCAATTGTGTTTGGAAAAATAAAGATATCATATTACTTAATTATAATATTATATTCATTTGATATTATTTATAGATTAATTGAATTAAAAATTAATATGAGTTTAAGGGATAGATAACATAAATAAAATTTGCATTAATCCCAAAAATTACATTTAAATCAAATCGTATATATTAAAGAATTAATAAAAAACACCACAATTAATGTAATAAAACTTAAAAGTAATATATAACATTACTTTTAAGTGAGGGGGAATACGATGAGTACAATTATTACATATGGAACATTTGATTTGTTACATTACGGGCATATAAATCTATTAATGAGGGCAAAAGAATTAGGTGATTATTTAATAGTTGCTCTTTCTACAGATGAATTTAACTTAATAAAAGGTAAAAAATCATACTTTAACTATAATGAGAGAAAAAAAATGTTAGAAGCAATTAGATATGTTGATTTAGTAATAGAAGAAAAGAGTTGGGAACAAAAAGTTACTGATGTTAAAAAATATAATGTTAATACTTTTGTTATAGGAAATGATTGGCAAGGAAAATTTGATTTCTTAGGGGAATATTGTAAAGTTATTTATTTAACGAGAACAGATGATATATCTACAACTATTATTAAACAGGAATTAGGTGGAGGAAAGATTTAACGGCTAAAAAATATACAGATTAATGGAATTATAAGCTATTATAGGGGTGACACAATGATAAATGTATTGATATTTGGAACTGGGAAGTCAGCTGTTATTTTAGAAAGTGGACTTGATATAAAGAATGTTAATATTGTTGGCTATATTGATAATAATATTAGAAAACAAGGGGAGTTAAATAATGGGAAAATGATTTATTCTCCTAATGATATAAATAAATTAATGTATGATTATATTTTAATAGCTAGTCAATATAATGATGAAATATACTCACAACTTATAGATTTAAAAGTGAATAAAAACAATATATTCGAATACTATCCTTTTTGTCAGTTGTTGTGGAACGAACATGAATGGAGTATAAAAAGATTTTTAAATAAAGATTATATTGAAGTGATTTGTACGGGTATATCATATGCATTAAGAGGATTTAAAGAAGATGTATGCCTCAAAGGGGCAAGCACTTTTGCTTTGGGAAGTCAAGATATATATTATGATTATAAAATTACAAAATATTTATTAGAAGCACATAAAGAAAAAGCAAAAAATATAAAATATTGTTTAATTGGACTAAGCTATTATTCATTCCAATATGATTTATCATTGTCTGCTATGAAAAATAAGTGTTTGTTATATAATAATACATTAAAAGACCTGCATAACTATAAAATTACAGAAAGAATTAAGACAAGTTATGAAGTTTCTAATTATATAGCAGAGAAGTTGTTTAGGCGAAGGGAAGATGGATATTATCTTTTTGATTGGGATTTACTAACAAAGGATAATTATGTTATTAATGAGATTGATACTATTGGAAAAAATCAAGCTAAGTTAGATTGCAAGAAAAATTTTCCTGTTACTGTAAAGGAAAATACGGAAATATTTAAGGTATATCTAAAATTATTAAAAGATAATAATATAAAGCCAATCGTTGTTGTTTTTCCAGCATCTAAACATTATACAAAATACTTTTCAAAAAGAATAGAAGATGAGTTTAAAGATATTATAAATAAAGTAAGAAAAGAATATAAGTTTCAGTACATCGATTATTTTAGAACTAATTTTTTTGAGGATGAGGATTTTCAAGATATATCTCATTTAAACTCAAAAGGTGCAGAGAAATTTACAAATATACTAAATGAGATTATAGAATGGTAAGTAAAAAAAGAAACAACTGCAAAATTATTTATCCACTATATATGCTATATTCAATTAGTGGTAATAATATATAGAGGGAAAATATTTTTTAAAGAACTTTAATTTTAGGGATATCGTAAGTTCAGGTTATTTTTCTTGTTATGCTTTATCCAATATATAACTGAAGATGATATTAAATTTCTTAATTGGATATTGAGGCTTTTTATAACATTAGTAGTATATATTATCCTTCGTATGCTGCCTGGCAATGCAAACAATGCACTCAAATTATCCTAAGTATCTTCAAAGAAAATTTCTGATTTCATATCATTATAATTTTAGAGTTGCCACAAAAAATATTACATTACAACATAAATAGTTGGAATGGCTATTTGAAAAAAATCCCATGTGGGGTATATGGTTAAGAAAAATATTCATATGTAACCCCGTAATTACAAAGGCGATTGATTGACCTATTTTTTTATGAAGGATATAATTACAAGATAAATATATTTTCAGGAGGTCATAGTGGATGAATAATACTGTGTTAAATAGTGAAATACTAATGAATATGAAAGAAATAAAAGGTAGAATCAATGCACTTAATACATTACTTGGATGCACTAATAATAAAACAGTAAGAACAGAGGAACTTTCTTTTAAAGAATACGATGAATTTTGGGATGATTTTTGGGAAACTAAAGAATACTTTAGAAAAGATTTACCATGTCTAAAAAATGGAGTTCCAATGAATCCTAATATTTCACCTTTTGAATATAAGAAAAACATAACAATACCTCTAATTGCTGAAAAGATTCGAAAATATAATGTAAAAAGTGTGTTGGAGATTGGTTCTGGTGCGGGACTTAATTTAATGATGTTAGCACCTTTATTCCCAAATGTTAAGTTTGTTGGACTTGAACCAAGCGATAGTGGTGTTAGAGTATCACAAAATTTCATTACAAACCCACCAATAGAGTTTGATAGTGCTTTTGAAGCTGGCATTATTAGAAATGTTTCTATAATTAAAGGAAGTCTATTAGACAAAGAGGTTATTGAAGAAATTCAAGGTAGTAGTTATGACCTTGTATTTACAAATGCTGTTCTAGAACAACTTAATAACTACATTGATTTAGCTTTTAACAATATTTTTTCAATCAACTTTAAATATTTTCTTTTTATTGAGGAATGGTTAGAAGCCAATTATTCTGTTGATAAGTACAAGGTGCTATTAGATAGTGATTATTTTAGAACCTCGGTACAATATTTAAATGGTTTTCCGTGTGAATTAATTGAATTCTTGATTCCAACAATACAGCCTTCTTGGTTAAATTATGCAAGTGCATTCGGAACTAAATCATATGAATAACAAAATGAAAGTATTATTTGGTATAAAAAGAAAGAGACCCAATAACAAAATTTGTTCAATGGAATGATAGAAATGGATGTTACACTGATGAAAATTGTGATATTGGAGGCGTAGAAAGAATGATTTGTGTGCATTGACATTTATAGAGAAAAAAGAGAATATTGTGTTTTGCGGAACTCCTAGTGTTGGAAAGACACATCTTACCATGTTTTATTGGAACAGTTTAGCACAATAATAAAATATATGTTTTTTACTTTGCATGCTATTTATAATTGTGATCTTTATTTGAGGATATTCATAATTGAAATATCCTCAATCAGTAAATGATGTATAAAATGTTATTAATAAATATTTTGTGAGAAATATGGAAGAAATCAACAGGCTTGTTAGAGTATCTAAAGATACCATCAAGATTTGGTACATCGAAAATAACTTTAGTCTCTTTAGAGTCAATCTTATTATATAATTGTATTAGAAAATATTTAGGGTTGGTAATATGTTCAAGTATATTGCTTAAAAGTATTATATTATAGTCTGATAAATTAACATTGCTTGACATAGCATCAGCAACTTTGATTTCAGAAATATATTTTATTCCGTAGTTAATTCTATATTCGTCTAGATCAGAATCCCCTTACTCTCTTTGCGCCAGCTTCTTTAAAAACCAATAAAATACTAGCAGAACTGCAACCAATTTCAAAGATTTTCGCTTCAGATATCTCAATACCTATTTGTTTTATTGCTTCAATAAAATACAATGACATTACTTTATTTTTAAGTCTAAAGTGTATTTCATCATTGAGCCCTGCTATAATTATTTCTTGGTACTCTCCAGAACGATAGAATTCATTTATACTGTTTGGGCTAAGCCTTTTATTTAGCTGAAGCAAGCCACACTTTTTACATATACTCCATGTGAATCCTTCAGTTGATGTACCTACAGTTATCCAGTCACTATTATTATCACATATGGAGCAAGAAAATGAGACTATTTTATAGTGATTGTTATAGAATTTATTTTTAAATTTAAGAACCTTAGTATTTGATGGGGAAGATGCATAATTATATATACTTATATTATATTTATTTGGTAAAAGTAAGTTATCCAAAATATAAACCTCCAATTCATAATAAATTAGCATTAAACTAACTATATACTATATTTCGATACAAAATTGCATTTCACTTCTTTATTCGGATATAGATTATATAATTTTATTGACTTGCATAACATCACCTACCATTGCAAATGTGGATCTGGCAAAATGGAAGTAATTAATATGTAAGATTGTGAAAATAAGAAATAGTAATAGAAGTAAGTGTATTGTTAATGTTAAAAATTATTGAAAAGCTAGTTAGTTTGAAACTAGCTTTTTCATATAAATTTTTATGGCAGAAATAAAGAAAAATTCATATATTACGATAATTATTTGAAGTGAAAGTGATTGGTATAAAATATTAATTTATAAATAGATTATTAACTAAGAAAGGATAGTTATAATGAAATTAATATATTTCATTATATAAGGTGAGATAAATGAATAAATGTTTTGAAATAGATAAAGTTAAAATTGGGAGCGGACAAAAAACTTTTATAATAGCTGAAATGTCGGCTAATCATAATCAAGATTATGATAGAGCAGTAGAAATTATTAGAAAAGCTGCATGGGCAGGTGCTGATGCTATTAAACTACAAACATATACTCCAGATACTATAACATTAGATTGTGACAATGAATACTTTCAAATAAAGCAAGAAACTATTTGGGATGGGACTACTTTACATAAACTTTATCAAACAGCATATACGCCTTGGGAGTGGCAACCTAAATTAAAAAAAGTGGTGGAAGAAGAGGGATTAATATGTTTCTCTTCACCGTTTGATTTTACATCAGTTGACTTTTTGGAAGAAATGGATGTACCTGCGTACAAAATAGCTTCATTTGAAATTAATGATATCCCGTTTATAGAATATATAGCATCAAAGAAAAAGCCTATAATAATATCTACTGGAATTGCTAGAATGTCAGATATTCAAGATGCCTTGGATGCATGTAAACGAATGGGCAATGAAAATGTAGCGTTATTAAAATGCACATCTTCATATCCAGCGCCTATAGAGGAAATAAATTTAAAAACTATTCCTAATATGAAGGAAACTTTTGATTGTGTAGTTGGATTATCTGACCATACTATGGGCAATGCAGTTTCGGTAGGTGGAGTTGCAATTGGTGCTAAGATAATTGAAAAGCATATGACATTAAGAAGAGCTGATGGTGGAGCTGATTCGAAGTTCTCTATGGAACCAGAAGAATTTAAAGAAATGGTTGATAATATAAGAATAGTTGAAAAAGCAATTGGGAAAGTTACATATGATTTAACACAGAAACAAACAAATTCTAGAGAACATTCAAGAAGTTTATTTGTTGTGAAAAATGTTAATGAAGGAGAACTATTTACAGAAAATAATGTTAGAAGTATAAGACCAGGTTTTGGATTAGAAACAAAATATATTGAATATATACTAGGAAAAAGAGCTAAGAAACAAATTTTAAAGGGAACTCCTATGAAATGGGATTTAGTAGAGTAGTAAATTAAATAATATTAAACTGTATATAACCTCTTGGGAATCCATGAGGTTACTTGGAGGTATAAATAAAATGAATTTAGCTATAATTGGTGGCTCAGTAACAGAAGGTGCAGGAGCTAGTGAATATAAATACTCATATGTTTATAAGTTAGAAGAGTATTTAAAAGAAAAATATAAAGACGTAAAAGTGAAAAACTTAGGAGCAGGAGGTACTGCATCTGATTTTGGGCTTTTTAGATTAAAAAGGGATTTGGAAAATTTTAAACCTGATATTATTTTTATTGAATTTGCCGTAAATGATAGAATATACTCTTCTATGGATTCAAGTATATATTTTGAAGGTTTGATAAGAGAATGTGCTAAATATACTCAAAAAATAGTAATTATTGATTTTCCAACAGGAATGTGTGATAGTTGTACCAATATACATAAAAAAATTGCTTACTTTTATAATATTCCGTTAATTGATGTACAAGATCAAGTGTGGAAAAGAATAGGGAATAGAGAAATAACATGGTCAAAAATATCAGTTGATAATCTCCATCCAAATGATAATGGACATGAATTATATTTTGAAATTATAAAAGAAAACTTAGAAAAGATTGATTTGGAGAATATAAAAATAACTATAGATAATAGAGTCTTAAGTAAATATAAGTTTAAAAATCCAACTTTCGTTGATTATGATAATACTAAAATAGAGTATTATGGAAACTGGAATGAAGAAGAGTTTAATTTAAATAATAAATTAAAAAATGGAGCGATAACAACTTCTATAGGCAATGGGGTTATTTTTAAATTTAAAGGGAAACATCTAAGTATGATGAATATATTAACAAATGAATCTGGAATTTTAGAGTGCAAATTAGATAATTATACGTTTAATATTGACTTATATATGAATTCAAAAGTATATTTTAATACAACAATAAATTTAAATGATTTAGAGGATGAAGAACATACTTTGACTATGATAGTAAGTGATAAAAAAAATAATAATAGTTTGGGTAATAAAGTAATAATTGGAGGTTTTTTAATAGATCCAGGTGCGTAAAATTTATGTATAGAATTTCTGGATACATTAACTTTATAAAAAGAACATGTCGATTAGTGGATTCTATTGAGAAAAGCATTAGAGGATGCTAGAAGGTTCTGTGGAGGTATTTTCATATGAAAATTTTTATAAGAGCAGACGGTGGGAAGTGTATAGGTCTTGGACATATAATGAGAATGATTGTTTTAGGAAAAGAACTTAGGAAAAACAATGAGGTAATATTTATTTGTAAGAAAAGTGAAGATGATAAGTTTAAAGCTGGTATTGAAAAAGTGAAAGAGAGTAACTTTAATGTTATTGAAATAAGTGAAGAAAATTATATTGAAGATATTATAAATATACAAAATAAATATGTAGGGCATGTAATTATAACAGATAGTTATGAGGTTGATGAAGAGTATTTTGTTGAAATGAAAAAATATTTTATCTTAAGTGGCTATGTTGATGATGTAAATAGAGTTAAGATGGATGTAGATTTTATAATAAATCAAAATATAAATGCTGCATATATGGATTATAGGAAAACTACAAATGATATAACAAAATTATTTTTAGGAACCAAGTACTGTATGGTGAGAGAAGAATTTCAAAAAGCGTCTAGTGAAAAAATAAAAAAAGATGAAGTTCAGGACATTCTATTAACCTTAGGAGGAATGGATAAAGACTACAATACAAAAAGAATCATTAATATGATAAAAGATTGTAAGAAAAACATTTATGTAGTATTAGGAAGTGCTTTTGATGAAAAGTTAAATAAGTATATATATGATTTATCTAAAGATTATTCTAATATTTATCCTTGTGAAAATGCCAATATGTCAGAGCTTATGAAAAAATGTAGTATTTCAATTACAGCGTGTGGATCTACATTGTATGAGTTATGTGTTATGCAAGTACCTGCTATTGCTTTAATTGTTGCAGATAATCAGGAATGTGTAGCAAATATAATGAAAGAAAAAGAACTTGTATTGGATGTTTTTAAGATTAAAGGATTAGATAAAAACATGTTAATTCATTCACTTAATACATTAATTAATAATAAATCGATTAGAGAAAGTATTATAAAAAAGCAAAGAAATATCATAAATGTTAACGGTGCATGCACTTTGGCTCATGAAATTGAAAAACTAGCATTTAAATTATTAGGATAAAATTTAACTTATTTGGCATATAAATATTAAAAAACTTTATGAAGAAATATATGAATTTTGATGGGAAATTGATAAATTTAATTAAAAAATCAATCTATTTTCAATATTTATATTAAGTTTTTCGAATTTTTATCGATAAAAAAATATGTTTTAGTTTAGAAGTTGATAATTTTATTAGGATAGGATGTGTTGTTATGGATATACCATCAGTGTCAATGGGAATGCAACAAGCTTCTTGTGGAAATTCAGTTCAAATATCAGTTATGAAAATGGTGATGAATAGTAATGAAGTAATAAATAATGAAATGACGAAGATGATAGGAAATATGGCTAGTAATGAAAATTTAGGAAATAATTTAGATGTAACAGTATAAGAGTACAATTAAAAGGCGGTGAAATAAATTGAGATTAAATCATAATATGAACTCTATGAATATATATAGACGATATAAAGGAACTTTAGCGGAGGCTTCACAAGCTATAAATAATATAAGTAGTGGAAAGAAAGTGGGATCTGCAAAAGACAATCCTAATCAAATAGCACAAATAGAAAATCTTGATTTACAAATTAAAGCACGTGATGCTGCAACAAAAAATATTCAAGATACAAATTCTATGCTACAAACCTTTGATGGAGCACTTCAAGAAGTAAATAATAATCTTTCTAGAATGAAGGAATTAACTGTAAAAGCAGCTAATTCAACAAATAATCCAGGCGATTTAGCAATAATACAAAAAGAAATTGATGGCATAAGGAAAACAATAGATGATTTGGGACAAAATACAACATTTAATGGACAAAAACTAACATCTTCAAACCCATTAGCAAATATTAATAATCCGGATAAAAAGCAAGCGACTATAGGTGCATTACCAAATGAAAAAACTGAGGTATCTTTTTATAATTTAAAAAGTATAATGAACTTAGATTCAATTGATGTTACAGTGGATACAAATACTGCTATTCAGACGGTAGATAAGGCCGTGGTTAATATAGGGAAAATAAGAAGTAAATACGGTGCGCTTCAATCTAGACTTGAAGATAGTATTTCAAGTTCTAATGAAATTATTCAATCTTATACAAGTGCTCAAAGCAGTCTGGAAGATGCAGATATTGCAGAGGAAGCGTTAACATATGCAAAAACTCAAATATTATATAAATCTTCAATAGGATTGATGGCTCAAAGTAATAAATTACCACAAGATGCTTTAAATGTTTTATCTAATGTTAGATAGACATATTTAAAAAGTAGTTGTAAAGTTAATTATGAATAAGAAATAATAAAAATTTAAATAGAAGGAATGTTTATTTGTGATATTCTTTCTATTTTTTTGTATGAAAATTTTTGTTAAATGCATATTTTATTGAAAAATGAAGAAAAAAATGTTAATATATAAAATAAGGAAGAATTATATGTGATATTAGCATACTTATTGAAAGGTAAGGACGCAAAGCTATGAGTCTAAGGGAAGTTAATTCCTATGATTGTCAGGTTACCAAAATATAATTATAATAAATTTATATTTTGGTGTACTATGTAATAAATAGGCACTTTTTTTATTTTTATTGGAAATAAAGAAAAATTTTAAAATTTTATAGCTAAATATTATAAATTATTTTATAATTAGAATATAAATTATTTCACAATTAGACTACAATAGCTTATTGTTAATTATAATTTCCGTTCTAAGGGTTAATATAACTTGTTTTATGAAAAGATAATGCGGAAATATGTATTTATATAGGAATGTATATTTATGCGTATTAGGGAAAATGTGAGGGAGTGAATTTATGGCAATACAATTAATTGGCAGTGACCAAACTTATGATTTGGTCAAAAATGGTATTAAGGCTTCGAATGTTAGAGCTAAAACGATAGCTAATAATATGGCTAACATTAATACTAAGAATTATAAGAGATTTAATGTGGTTTATGAAGAGAATTTAAAAAAGGAAAATGATGAGTCGAATTTTGAACTTAAAAGGACTAACGCAGCTCATTTTGCTAGTGAAAATTCAAGAACTGATAATATTTCAATTGAACAAGATAAAAGCACTAGTATGAGAAGTGATGGCAATAATGTTGATTTAGACATAGAAAAAGTTAATCAAGCTGCTAATACACTAAAATATAATGCTTTAATAAGCAAGATAAATGGTAAATTTAATGATTTAAAAATGGTGATTAAATAGGGTGAAAGTGCTTATTATGTAAGGTGAAAAAATAAAAAATATTATGAAGATTTTTATTAAATGAGGGGAGAAGTGTAGATGAACGCATTTAGTTCTATGCAAATAAGTGCAACAGGTCTGTCAGCAGAAAGATTACGGATGGATACTATAACTTCAAATATGGCAAATGCAAGTACGACAAGAAGCGCAGATGGAAGTGGTGCATATGTTAGAAAGGTAGCGGTATTTCAAGAAGCTCTTGATGCTAATAAAGAAGCGGCAGGAGTTAAAGCTGTGAAAATTGAAAATGATAAGTCGCCTTTAAGGAAGGTATATGATCCAACACATCCAGATGCAGATAAAACTGGATATGTTACTATGCCTAATGTAAATGTATTAAATGAAATGGCGGATATGATGGTAGCAACAAGGTCTTATGAAGCAAATGTTGATACATTTAATGCTTTGAAAAGTATGTTTTCAAAAGCTTTAGAAATTGGAAGGTAGGGGAGAATTAGATATGAGAATAGAGGACAAGTTCGCACAGAATGAGGCAATATTTAACAACAAATTTAATAGTATTAATAATGATAAAAAAAACGATGAAAAAACTGAATCAATTGGTTTTTCTGATGTTTTAAAAAATTATATAGACGAGACTAATGGCAAAATATCAGAATCCAACTCGGTTACAAATGGTTTCATTAAAGGGGAAGATGTTAATATTGATGAAGTTATGGTTAAAGGTCAAGAAGCTAGTTTAAGCTTACAATTTTTAACTCAAACTAGAGATAAATTGTTGGAAGGATATAATCAATTATCAAAGATGCAATTGTAGTAAGGTGAGGAGAGCTAAATAATGAAAAAACTTTTAGAAAAAGTTAAGGGGCTTTTGGAAAAGTTTAAATCCCAGAATAAAAAAATAAAAATTGCTGTTGTAGTAGCAATTTTAGCAGTTATTATCGCAATTATAAGTGGAATTTTTTATTCATCTTCCAATAAATATCAAATTTTATTTTCTGACCTTGATGCAACAGATTCTCAGACTGTAGTAAAGACTTTAGAGGAAGGTAAGAATGAATATAAAATCGAAGGAACTTCTATTTTGGTTCCTAAAGATAAAGTAGATGAATTGAGATTAAAATTAGCACCTAATTTAACATCTGGAAGTAAAGGTTATGAACTAATGGATGCTGGAAGCTCTTTTGGTATGACGGATGAAGAGTTTAAAATAAAAAAGGTTAGAATGCAACAAGGAGAATTAGAAAAGACTATAAAGTATTTTCCACAAGTGGAAGAAGCAAGAGTACATATAACTGAGGCTAAGGATTCTGTTTTTGTAAAAGATTCAGAACCAGGGAAGGCTGCTGTTTATTTAAAGTTAAAAAAAGGAACAAAGATTAGTGAAGATCAAGTTAAGGCAATGGTAGCTTTAGTATCAGGTGGTACTAATAATATTCCAAAGGCCAATATAGATGTTGTAGATGAAAATATGAATTTACTTACTAAAGATATTAATGATGAACAAAATGGTCAAGCAAGTTCAGAAGAAATATCAAAACAACAAGAAGCAGAAAAATCATATGAAGATAAACTTAAAAAGAAAATTGCTGATATATTAGAACCAACTATTGGTGCAAATAAAGTTAAAGCAGCTGTTAATGTTAATTTAGATTTTGATTCGAAGCAAAACACAAAAACAGCAGTAGATCCTAATAAAGTTATTATTAGCCAAGAAAATAATAAAGAAGCTAATACTGCAGGGACGGGTGGAACCACGAGTCAAAGTCCTGTAGACAATAATATGACTAATACAATAACTGACACTAATGGTGAAAAATCAACTTCTAACAAAGAAAATCAAAAAACTAATTATGAAGTTGGAAAAAGTGAATCAAAAACTATAAGTGCTCAAGGAGCCGTAAAAAGGATTACAGCAGCTGTTACAGTTGATGGAATTTTAGATGATACGCAAAAACAACAAATTGAAACGCTTGTAGGAAATGCAATTGGATATGATGCACTTAGAGGAGATAAAGTTTCAGTAGTTGGAATGCCATTTGATACAAGTATTAAAGAGGCGGCAAAGGCAGCAGATGATGCGAAGACAGCAGAAGTAGCAGCGTCTAGCAACCTTAGAATGATGATCATTGCAGGGATTTTAGGAGTAATACTTCTAGGTTTAATTATTTTCTTAATAATAAAGAGAAGAAAGAAGAAAGTTGTAGAAGAAGAACAATTATTAAATACATTAATAGATGATAGTATAATACCTAAAGAGCCAGAAACATTTAGTCCAATAGAATTTGAAGCTAAAACACAAAAATCCCATTTAGAAAACGAGATTAAGAAATATGCAATGGAAAAACCAGAACAGGTTGTAGAAATAATTAAGTCGTGGATGACTGAAAATGAGAGGTAGGTGATAGCTATGGCAAAAGAAGTAGTTCAATTAACAGGAGTTCATAAAGCAGCAATATTATTTATAACCCTTGGACCAGAAGCTTCATCTGCAATATTAAAAAGATTGCCAGAGAATGATATTCAAAAAATAACTTATGAAATTGCCAATATTACTTCTGTTACTCCGGAACAAAGAGAAGAAATATTAAATGAATTCTTACAAATAAACAAAGCTAGAGATTATATTATTGAAGGTGGTATGGATTATGCTAAGACATTATTGTCAAAGGCATTAGGAACACAAAGAGCAAGTGAAATATTAGAGAAAGTCTCAGAAGCAACAGCTCAATACAGACCTTTCTCTATTGCAAGAAAGGCAGATTCTCATCAATTATTAAATGTAATTTTATCGGAACAGCCACAAACTATTGCTTTAATTTTATGCTATCTTCAAGCAGATAAAGCGGCACAAGTTATGGCTGAATTACCAGAAGAGACACAAAGTGAAGTTGCATATAGAATTGCAACTATGAACAATACTTCTCCAATGGTAATCAAAGAAATAGAATCTGTACTTGAAAGCAAATTATCTTCAGTAGTAAGAACTGAGATGACAAGCTTAGGTGGAGTAGAAACTTTGGTTAATATATTAAATGCAGTTGATAGAACAACTGAAAAGAATATTACTGAAGGATTAGAAAGAGAAGATGCAGAACTTGCAGATAAAGTTAAAAGTTCAATGTTTGTATTTGAAGATATTATTTCTCTTGATGATGTATCTATTCAAAGAATCCTTAGAGAAGTTGAAGTTAATGATCTTGCACTTGCACTTAAAGGATGTTCAGATGAAGTTGCTAATAGCATTTACAGAAATCAATCAAAGAGAGCTGCTGCTTCATTAAAAGAAGATATGGAATTCTTAGGACCAGTAAGACTTATGGATGTTGAAAAAGCACAACAAAAAATTGTTTCTGTTATTAGAAGGTTAGATGATGCTAATGAAATCATCATTTCAAGAGGTGGAGAAGATGCAATCATCGTATAGTTTAATAAAGAAAGGCTTTTCAAAAAATGGCGAAAGTAGGGTTATTTCAACAAAGTTTGATATGAAAAAAACAGAAATTGAAGAAAATGAAGAAGAAGTTGAAAATCTTGAAGAAGAAGTTGCTGTTGTAAAGGCACCAGAAGTTGATCCAGAGGAACTTTTAAGACGTTATGAGGACATAGGACAAAGAATAATACAGGATGCAAAAAGAGAAAAGCAAGTTATTACCTTAAGAGCTCAAATGGATGCCAATGTTGCTGAAAAAAAAGCTTATGAAAAAGGCTATGAGCAAGGACTTCAAAATGGATATGATGATGGATATAAAAAGGCTTATGATGAGACAATTGATGCAGCCAAAGCGGAGGCAGCATCAATTGTTAATAAAGCAGAACTACTTTTGAAGTCTGCACATGAAAATTATTGCCAGTATTTAGAAATAAAAAAAGTAGATGTAGTGAAATTATCATTAGAAATAGCTGAAAGTATTGCACGAAAAGCATTAAGTAATGAGGAGTCAATGAATTCAATTATTGAAGAAGCATTTAAGATTTCAAAAGGAGAAGATAATGTTATTTTAAAAGCAAATTCAATTCACGTTGAAGAAATAGAATCTCAAGTTGAAAGATGGAAAATATCTTATGGAATAAAAAATGAAGTTTTTATACTGACTGATGATTCTATGGAGCCTGGAAATGCAATTCTAGAGAAACCTAGTGGCATAGTAAAAGTAGGTGTAGATATTGGAATGGAACAAATACGAAAAGCAATACTTGGATAAGCGATTGTAAAGGAGTAGTTCTATGTTAGAATTGGACTTAGATTTTCAGAAGTTACTTAAAAAAGTGAATACTATTTCAACAATATATAGTGAAGGTGTTGTTAAAAAAGTAATAGGACTTACTATTGAAGTGCAAGGAATTAAAGCATTTGTTGGTGAATTATGTATAATATATAATGAAAAAAATACTCCTGTAAACTGCGAAGTTGTAGGATTTAGAGATGAATTTGTAATTCTTATGCCTTTGGATGAACTTATAGGAATTTCACCAGGCTGCAGAGTAGTACCACAACATAAACCATTAAGTGTCAAATGTTCAGATAAGTTACTTGGACACATAATTGATGGACTTGGAAATCCCCTAGACTGTGAGTCTATATCTATTGAGGGTGAGGAGTATCCATTAGAGAATGAAGCACCAGATCCTTTGAAGAGGAAAAGAATAAAGGATATTATGCCAACAGGAGTAAGAGCAATAGATGGATTTTTAACTTGTGGAGATGGACAAAGAATTGGTATTTTTGCAGGTAGTGGTGTTGGTAAAAGTACAACACTTGGAATGATAGCAAGAGAAGCTAAAGCTGATGTTAATGTTATTGCATTAGTTGGAGAAAGAGGCAGAGAAGTTCTAGAGTTTATAGAGAAGGATTTAGGAACGGAAGGTATGAAAAAATCTGTTGTAGTATGTGCTACATCAGATAAGCCTGCATTGATAAGAATTAAGGGTGCATTAACAGCTACAGCAATAGCAGAATACTTTAGAGATAAAGGTAAAAAAGTAATTCTTATGATGGATTCAGTTACTAGATTTGCCATGGCCCAAAGGGAAGTGGGACTTGCTATAGGTGAGCCGCCAGCAACTAAAGGATATACCCCTTCAGTATTTGCAAAACTTCCTAAGCTTATGGAAAGATCAGGTACATCTGCAGATGGTTCAATAACTGCTTTTTATACAGTTCTTGTTGATGGGGATGATTTTAATGAGCCCATAGCAGATGCTGTTCGAGGTATATTAGATGGGCATATAGTTTTATCAAGAGACTTGGCACATAAGAATCATTATCCCGCTATTGATATATTAAATAGCGTCAGCAGACTTATGAGTCAAATAGCACCAAAGGAGCATAAAGAATCAGCATCTATAGCCAGGGATCTTTTAGCAACTTATAAAGATTCAGAAGATTTGATAAATATAGGTGCTTATGTTAGAGGTAGCAATAAAAAAATTGACATGGCAATTGCTTATAATGATTCATTAAACAGTTTTTTATGTCAAGGCATTGAAGAGAAAACTAGCTTTGAGGAAACCGAAAATACTTTAATATCAATGTTTAAGTAAAAATATAAGAGTTAATATTAAATTAATCAAACTCTTTATTGTTAACTGAAATAAGGAGGTTTTATTTTGGCTCAAAGATTTAAATTTGGTTTAGATAAACTTCTTGAAATTAGAAAAGCAAAAGAAGAAGAAAGTAAAAGAGTATTTACTGAAAGTCAGAGGGAAAAAAGAAAAGTAGAAGAAAAATTAGAAGAGCTTAATCGAAATTATAATAAATACAAAGGGATAGCTCCAAATGAGGATATAATATATCAAAAATTAAAAAGGTATTATATTCAAGGAGTCCAAAATGGAATAAAATCAAATGAAAAAGACTTAGCCATAAAAAATCAAGAAGTTGATAAGTGTAGAAGAGATTTAATGGTAAAGCAAATGGAAAGAAAAACGGTTCAGACATTAAAAGATAAGAAGTATGAAGCATATGTAAAAGAGCAAGATAGAGTAGAACAGATAAATCTTGACGAATTAGCTCTTTATGCATATGTAAGAAACAAGAATAAGTAGAAGATTATTGGTAATAGGTAATAAAGTTGTTTTATAAATATTCGAAAGTTATAGTATAGTACTTGAAAGGAGGTGAAAATAATGGTTACAGCTACAAAAACAGTTGTTAATTCACAAACTAGCAGCTTAGATTTTTTACCCAATGCTTCTAAGACAAACTTTTCAGATAAAGTTAATTCTGATGTTTACAAGGCAGATAGTAAAAAAGCTGTTTCAAAATCTACAAGCTCTAAAAGTGAAGATTTTAAAGATGTATTAACTTCAAAAGTTAACTACAAAGAAGATGAACAGCAAATAGTAAATAGTAATAATGAAACAAAAGATACGACTAAAATTGATGAAGTCAAGGAAGACATTAAAGAGTTAGAAGAAGACAGTAAAACTGCTTCTAAGGATAATGTTGATGAGATATTAAATCAATTACTAAATTTACTTGCTAAATTAGGCATTAATGGTGAAGAGTTAAAGCAAAATGGAAAACTTAATGTTGAAGCTTTAAAAAATATGCTAGAAGGTATTAATGAAAATATGTCTTCTAAAAATAGTTTAAGTGCTATTATGGAAAAGTTAATGGAACTTATGAAAAATGATTCTGTGAAAGAAACACTAGATGTTGACTCTTTGAAATCTATGGAAAACATTTTAAATAATTTAAGTTCTAATATTGAAGATGATAATACAGAAGCTACAAAGCACATAAAGAATGGCATAAAAAATCTAATGTCAGAAATATCTAATGTTTTAGAGAATAAGCAAAATTCAAAAGTGTTAACTCTTGAAGATATGTTGAAAAACTACTCACAAGATAATAAAGAAGGTTCACTTGGAAGTGAAAGCAATAAAAATGATACTTCAGAAACTGCAAAGAATAATAAAGAAGTTTCTAAAGAAGATAAATTTCTAAATTCTTTACTTGATGATAAAACAGATAGTTCTTTAAATAAGATAAATTTATTTGCATCTAGAACTCAAGTTGTTCAAAATCAAGGCGTAGATACTGTTAGAGGTCTTACAATTAATAAAGCTACATTTGCAAATGATTTAATAAAAGATGTTAAGTTTATGAGTACTAATGCAATGAAAGAATTGACAGTCAAGATAAATCCAGGAGACATAGGAGAAATAACTATAAAGTTAATTCAAGAAGATGGAGTTATGAAAGCTAATTTAAAAGCTAATTCAAAGGAAGCGACTGCTTTACTTTCACAAAACTTAGCAGATATAAAGAAGCAATTAACTGAACAAAATATAAAAATAGCGGAAGTTAATATTGAGCTTTATCAAGATGATACAACTTACTTTAGTGAACAAGGTTTTGGAAGACAACTTTCAGAAGAACAAGGAAAAGGCAGAAATAACAACAGCAATGCAATGGATATTGACGAAGAGTTAAATAACAATAATATTGCATCTAATGACAATAATATTGAGTTTTTTGCATAGGAGGTAAAAGATGAGTGATAAAATAAACGCCTTAAATTACACCACTGTTAATGTTGCAACTTCAGGGACTACTGATAGAGGAACTAAAATTGTAGCTAAAAATGCCAGTGGCGGTGATATGGACAAAAATTCATTTTTGAAGATTTTGGCAGCACAGTTAAGTAATTTAGATCCAACGCAAAATCAAGATTCAAGTGCTTATGTTAGTCAAATGGCTCAATTTGCATCAATGGAACAAATGCAAAATTTAAATACTACAATGTCAGATTCTGCATATCAGCAAATGGTTGGAAAAACAGTAATAACAAATGAGAAAGATAACAATAATAACTATGTTCAGGGTTATGCAGCAGAGGTAATAAAAAAATCTACTGGAACTTATTTAAATATGCTTATTGATGGAAAATATAAAGAAGTTGCTGTTTCAAATGTAATAGGAGTTACAGAAGGAACCGATACTAATGCAATTGCAAATAGTAAAGCAGCACTTAATTCAGATTTTACAGCAGCCTCAGCTTTGGCGGCTGATAAAAAGAAGATTGTCATAGCAGAGTATGATGACGATGGAAATGCTACTGTAGTAAGAGGAATAGTAAGCGGTGCATATATTGATACTGTTAATGGCGCATCAGTAAAAATAAAAGTTGATGTTTCAGATGCAGATGCAAATACAACTACTAAGACATATGACTATGACAATATTATAAGAGCTGGTGATTTGACCAAAGAAGAGATGGATGCCGCAGAAAAAGCAGTGAAAGATAAAGTAGCAGCTGATAAGGCAGCAGCAGAAAAAGCAAAAGCCGATGCAGCAGCAGCTGAAAAGGCAGCTCAAGAAAAAGCTGCAACAGGCGCATAAATGAGTTATAGAATTATTAATGGACAAGCGTATTTAGTAGGAAACTTTGGACAAATTTCTAATACACAGCCTAATATACAGAATAAAACAGATAGTAATGATAAAATCAATTTCCAAAGTGTTTTAGATAGCGTTAAAAATAAAGATGAAGGTTTTACTATATCTAAACATGCAGCAAAAAGACTAGACGAAATTAATTTTACAGAAGAAGATATGAAGCAAATAGAAAAAGGATTTGAAATTGCAAAAGATAAAAATTCAAAAAATACAGTCATGTTATATAAAGACATTGCAATAATTGCAAGCGTTGAAAATAAAACTTTAATAACAGCAGTTGATAAGGAAAGAGCAAAAGATAATATATTTACTAATGTAGATAGTGTAGTAATCTTATAGGCTGGACTTAATTCAGTTAAGTGTTAATAGGTAAGAGTTAAGAGTTGGAGAAAAAAATCTAAAGTAATCGTGTAAGAAAAGTGATGATCCTAATCTTGTATTTGGCTAGCAGAACTTTATCTGTGAGATTCATCTACAACTGTTAATTCATAGCTCATAACTTGTAACTGACATCGGGGGGCCTCAACTTGTGGATTGACAGAAGCAAGTTAAAAAACAAATTATGATTTGGAGGAACGTTTATGTTAAGATGTATGTATTCTGGAATAAGCGGAATGAAAGTTAATCAAACTAAATTAGATGTTATAGGTAATAATATAGCAAACGTAGGTACAACTGCATTTAAATCTTCACAAGCAAGATTTAAAGATATGCTTTATCAAAACGCAGGAGAAGCATCAGCGCCATCTACAGTACTTGGAGGTACAAATGCTAAACAAGTAGGACTTGGTGCACAATTATCAAGTATAAATAAAATGATGGGACAAGGTAATGCATTATCAACAGGTAGAAGTCTTGACGTATGTGTTGATGGTGATGGTTATTTAGTAGTAGCTAAAGGTGATATAACTGCAGGAATTGGAGTTGATCAAGCAACTGGTCTAGATAAAGCTGCTACTGGCACAACTGGAACTCTTTCAGAAACTTTATTTACAAGGGATGGAAATCTTACGCTGGATTATAAGGGAAATCTATTAACAGCGGATGGACATAGAGTTATGGGATATTATATGACTAGTACTAAAAACACTGGAGGAACTGCTAGTGCAACTAGTTTGGCATATGATAGCGCTAATGCTGTTCTAAATGCTAATTATGTAAATGCAGATGTAAATGATTTGAAGCAAGTTGGTGATACATTAAAACCATTAGCAATACCAGATAGTGTTACTATTTCAGGAACTCCAGGTACATCCACAGCAGTAACGCAACCTGTTAAGAAATTTGAAATTGGAAAAGATGGTATTATCGTAGCCGTATTAGGAGATGGTAAAAGGGCAGCAATAGGTCAAATTGCTATGGCAGGTTTTAAAAATCCAGAAGGACTAACTGATATTGGTGGAAATATGTCTCTAAATTCTTCAAATTCTGGTCCGATAACGTACAAAACTGGAAAGATTGATGATAGTACAAAAACAGCTACAACACCAGATAATTCATCAGGGTTTGGATCTATGATTCAAGGAGCGCTTGAAGGATCAAATGTAGATTTAACAGAACAATTTACAGATATGATTACAGCAACTAGAAGTTTCCAAGCATCTTCTAAGATGATAACTACTGGAGATGAAATTCTTCAAACTATTACTGGATTAATGAGATAAATATATTATCTATTAATATATTTAAAATTAAATATTTTACAAAAAATAAATAAGCAAGTTGAGCTTTAAGCTCAACTTGCAAATATTTATTAAATTAAAATGGATAATGCAGAATACACAAATGGAACTTGTGTATTGTGAACTGTACATTAATTAAAGATATTTAAAAATGAGGGGTGAAAATTTATGATAGACGTAACAGGGATGAACCATGAAAAATTCATATTAAATGCAGATCATATTGAAAAAATAGAAGAGGTTCCAGAAACAATAATTACATTAACAAATGGAAGAAAATATATAGTATTAGAGAGCATAGATGATGTAAAGAATTCAGTTATAAAATACAAAAATAAAATATTCACGTATAAAATATAAAAATTAACATTTTGATTGTTGCAAATAGTGAGGAGTGAAACTTATGGCTTTTGGAAAAGGAAAAGCAAAAGAAAATGGTGAAAATACAAATACAAATATAAGCAAAACTAATAAAGGTGTTTTAGTAATCTTATTTATTTTAGGGTTAGTAGTATTAGGTGGAGCTACTTTTGGTGGAGTATATTTATTTATGAAAACTAAAAGTACAGTAGAATCTCAAGAACTAATTATAGAAAATACTTATATGGAATTAAAAGAATTTACCGTTAATTTAGGTGATGAAGGTGGGAAAAGATTTTTTAAGGGAGAAATATCTATAGGTTATGATAAAAATAAAGAAAAATTAGCAGAAGAATTAAAAGGAAAAGAAGTAGTTATAAGAGACGATATCATATTCTACTTTAGAAGTCAAAAGGCTGATTATATAAATAATATAGAAAATGCTGAAAGTATGAAAAAACAATTAATTGATGCTATTAATAAGGACTTAACAAAGGGTAAGATTACAGATATAAGATTTAAAAGCATGATAATTCAATAAGGTGAAAAGATGGATTTAAATTTTTTTGGAATGTTTGTGCAACTTATTTTAGCATTAGGAGTAACATTAGGATTAATATTTTTAACATTTAAATTGATGGGAACAAAAATTAATTCTATTAATAATAATAAATATATTAAGGTTGTTGAAAGAGTACAAGTATCGAAGGAAAATACTATATTAGTGGTTAAAATCGGTAAAAAAGGATATGTAATAACTAGTACTACAGGACATATGGGAAAGTTGTCAGAACTATCAGAAGATGAAATTGATCTTATTGAAGAAGAAAAGAAAAAAGCAGCAGAAGAAATAACTGAAAATTACAAGAAATTGATGTTGAAATCAAAAAAAGGCTTTTCTAAGATAGTAAAGAATATAAACTCAAAGGAAGATAAACATGAAAAATAATAAGAAAAGAATTGCAGTTACATTCATGATGATTCTTGGAATTATGATGTTTTGCACTATAAATGCATATGCTGCTCCTAGTAATACAGATTTACCGCAACTTAATATATCACTTGGTGATAAAGGAAGTACTCCACAAGATTATGCATCAAGTATTAAACTATTAATATTTTTTACAATTATATCATTATTGCCATCTATAGTAATAATGATGACGTCTTTCACTAGAATTGTAGTGGTATTTTCATTTTTAAAAAGTGCAATGGGAATACAACAAGCAGTTCCAAATCAAATTTTGACGGGACTAGCTATATTCTTAACATTATTTATTATGCAACCAATTTATACTCAGATAAATACTAATGGAATTCAGCCATATTTAGAAAATAAAATAAATCAAGAACAAGCAATTGCAGAAGTTTCAAAACCTCTAAAGACTTTTATGCTTGCGCAGACAACTAAAAAAGATTTGAAATTATTTATAGAAGTTAGTAAAGTAGATACAATAAATTTTAAAGAAGAAACTGATATTCCAATGACTACATTAATTCCAGCTTTTGCAATAAGTGAATTAAAAACTGCCTTTGAAATAGGATTTTTAATATATTTACCTTTTATTGTAATAGATATGGTAATAGCAAGTGTTTTAATGTCTATGGGGATGTTTATGTTACCACCTACTATGGTATCTCTGCCATTTAAATTAATTGTATTTGTAATGGTAGATGGATGGTATTTATTAGTACAATCTTTAATAAAGAGTTTTATGTGAGGTGAAATGGCATGACACAAACGATGCTTAATGCTATAGTAAAGGATACAATAATAACAGCAGCAAAGGTATCAGCACCTATATTAATAACAGTTCTTGTACTAGGATTGCTTATAAGTATATTACAAGCAACAACACAAATACAAGAACAAACATTGACATTTGTACCTAAATTAATAGCAACAGCTGTTGTAGGAATATTTTTAGGAAGTTGGATGCTTGAAACAATTATGTCTTTTACAACTAGGATCTTTGATATGATTTCGAAGATTACTACATAAATAGGAGGTAAGGCATTGTGGTAGATACAGCCTACTTTCTTTCATTATTTTTAATATTTTTAAGAATTACATCATATTTTGTAGCTGTAGAAGTATTTTTTCCTGTAGGGACACCCCCAGTTTTGCAGGGAGCATTTTCACTTATACTTTCATTTGGAATTATATCTGGAATAGATTATTCAACAATAAATTTTATTGATAATGGATATATTTTAGCTTTTAGTGCGATAAGTGAAATAATGACAGGGTTAATACTTGGATACATAACTAATTTAGTTTTTCAAGCAGTGAGGTTAGCAGGTGCATGGATGGATATTCATGCTGGATTTTCTATGGTTTCGATATTAGATCCAGGTAGCCATACCGTTTCCACTTTACTTGGAAACTTTTCGTATTTTATTGCACTTGTTTTCTTTTTTTTAATAGATGGGCATCATGTATTTATAAGGATGTTAGTTGAAAGTATAAATATAATTCCAATTGGAAAAACAATGGTTTATCAAGAAACCTTAATGGGGGTTATGAACACTATTTTTTCTTGTTTTACATTAGGAGTTAAAATAGCAATACCACTTGTATTAATACTTGTATTAACAGATTTGTGCTTGGGGTTAATTTCAAGAACTGTACCAACAATTCCAATTATGATTTTTGGGATGCCAATCAAAAATGTATTGGGGCTTGTAACGTTTATTATATTATTACCATTAATGCTTAAATTAGTGGGGAACGCTATATATAATGTACCAAATATTTTCAGGGAAATAGTTAAGTTAATACCAGTAGTTCCATTAGTTCTAATCTTTGCTAGTGATGATAAAACAGAAGAAGCAACTCCGAAGAAAAGAAGAGAATCTAGAAATAAAGGGCAAATAGCAAGAAGTAAGGATGTATCAGTTGCAATTACAATGGTGGTTTGTACAATGCTTATTTCTATTTTATGGGGAACATTAACAACTGGATTTAAAGATATGATTGTTTATTTTTTTAAATTTCCTATGTTAGAAACTTTAAATGAAGATGGAACTCTTTATAATTTAATAATTACAGTTGCATTAAAAGTGGGAGGCTTAATTTTACCATTTGCAATGCCAATAATGTTAGGTGGAGTTATTGCAAGTTTGCTTCAAACAGGTTTTATGTTTTCAACAGAACCTTTAAAGCCTTCTTTTGGAAAATTAAATCCATTATCAGGAATGAAGAATATGGTATCAAAAAGAAGTTTAGTGGATTTGACTAAAAATATGGTAGTAATAAGTATAGTATCATATTTGGCTTATGATTATTTATTAACAAATTATCAAAGAATTTTAGGAGTTTCTAATTTATATTTGCCATCATTAGGAGATGAGGTTAAAAATCTAGTATTAGGTATTTTTAAAAAGATATGTATTGTTCTTGTTACTATTGCATCAATTGATTATTTTATTCAAGTTAGAATGCATAATAAAGAGATGAAAATGACAAAACAAGAAATTAAAGATGAATATAAACAAGCAGAAGGAGATCCACAACTAAAAGGGAAAATTAAGCAAAGACAAAGAGAAATTGGTATGAGAAGAATGATGCAGTCTGTTGCAGATGCTACAGTTGTAATCACAAACCCTACTCATTTGGCTATTGCATTAAAATATGAAGAAGGTGGCAATATGGATGCTCCAAAAGTTGTAGCAAAAGGAGCTGACTATATAGCATTAAAAATAAAAAATATGGCAAAGGAACATGAAGTTCCAGTTATTGAAAATAAACCACTTACAAGAATGATGTATGATAGGGTAGAAATAGATGATGATATACCTCAAGACTTATATCAAGGTGTTGCAGAGATTTTAGCAATAGTAATGAAGCTTAAAAAGAAATAGTCATAGTTATAGAAGGGGAGGATTAGGTTTTGGAGTTTGGGAATAAAAGACTAAATATAAAAAATAATTTAGATGTAATAGTGGCATTTGGAGTTATAACAATAGTTCTTATGATAATAATACCTTTGCCAAAAGAAATAGTAGATTTACTTTTAGCACTAAACATAACAATTTCTATAGTTATAATTTTAATTACAATGTTTACAACTAATGTACTACAACTTTCAGTCTTCCCTACATTGTTGCTTGTTACAACATTATTTAGGTTAGCACTTAACATATCTTCAACAAGGTTAATACTTACAGAAGCAGATGCAGGAACTATTATCACAGCTTTTGGTAATTTTGTTATACGTGGAAATTATGTTGTTGGTATTATAATATTTTTAATTATAGTAGTAATACAATTTATGGTTATTACAAATGGTGCAGGAAGAGTTGCAGAAGTATCTGCTAGATTTACACTTGATGCTATGCCAGGTAAACAAATGAGCATTGATGCAGATTTAAATTCAGGAATGATTGATGAAATTGTAGCTAGAAAAAGAAGACAGGATCTTCAATCAGAAGCTGATTTTTATGGCTCTATGGATGGTGCTTCTAAGTTTGTTAAAGGTGATGCAGTAGCTGGTATTATTATCACTGTAATAAATATAATAGGTGGTATTATAATAGGTGTAATTGGAAAAAACATGACGGCAGGGCAAGCGGCTCAAGTGTATACTGTATTGAGTGTTGGTGACGGACTTGTGAGCCAAGTTCCAGCGTTACTTATATCGACAGCATCAGGTATTTTAGTTACACGTTCAGGAAGCACAGATAATTTGGGAAATACATTATCTAAACAATTAACAACTTTTCCTATCGCTACTGGAATTGCAAGTGCATTAATGTTATTTTTAGGACTCGTGCCTGGTATGCCTAAATTTCCATTTTTCATTGCTTCTATAGCTACGGGTGCATTAACTTATGTACTTTATAAGGATGAAGCAGAAAAGGAAGCAAGAGAATATGTATCAGAAGAAGAAGAAATTATTCAATCAGAACGCAAAGAGCCTGAAAATGTTATGAATTTGATTTCTGTAGAATCAATGGAAGTTGAAATAGGATATGGTCTTATACCTCTTGCTGATGAAGCTTCAGGTGGAGATTTACTTCAAAGAATTGCATCAGTTAGAAGGCAGTGTGCTATAGAAATGGGGATTGTTGTTCAACCTATAAGAATTAGAGATAATCTTCAACTTAAGACTAATGAGTATATAATAAAAATTAGAGGAACAATGGTTGTTTCTTCAGAATTAATGCCAAGTATGCTGCTTTGCATGGATCCAACTGGCGAAAATTCAGATATGCCAGGAATAAAAACAATTGAGCCAACTTTTGGACTTCCAGCAGTATGGATAAATAAGGACCAAAGAGAAGAAGCTGAAATAAAAGGCTTAACAGTAGTTGATCCAACGACTGTTATGGTGACTCATTTAACTGAAACTATAAAAAGCCATTCTTATGAGCTACTTGGAAGACAAGAAGTTAAGCTTATTGTGGACAATGCTAGAGAAAAATATAGTGCAGTTGTTGAAGAGCTTATACCAGATTTATTATCTATTGGTGAGCTTCAAAAAGTATTACAAAATTTACTTAGAGAGAAAGTTCCAATTAAAGATATTGTTACTATACTTGAATCATTAGCAGATAATTCTAAGAATACTAGAGATTTGGAAGTTCTAACTGAATATGTTAGATTTGCATTAGCTAGAACTATATGTAATCAAATTGTTGATGAAAATAAAACAATTTCAGTAGTAACATTAGATCCAGAAATAGAAGAAATAATAGCAAATAATACTCAAAAATCTGTTCAAGGCTCTTTCCCAACAGTAGACCCAGATACAACTACTAAAATACTTACAGGTATAAAAAATGTTGTGGAATCAGTTTATTTTTATAATAATCAACCTCTTATATTGGTTTCGCCTAATATAAGACCTGTATTTAGAAAATTAATAGAAATGGTATTTCCTCATATTATGGTAATTTCCTTAAATGAAGTGCCTAATGATGTTCAAATTAGTAGTGAAGGAGTCGTAAGAATATAGATGATTATGAAAAAATACCTTGTAAAAAACATGAATGAAGGTTTGACTCGCATTAGATATGAACTGGGAAAAGATGCTATTATAATAAGTCAAAGAAAAGTTAGAAAACCAGGATTAAAAGGTTTATTTTCAAAGAAAATAATTGAGGTTACAGCAGCCATTGAAAATTCATCTAATCAAGGGAAGAATAATTCATGTAATCAAGATTTAAATCATTCTAAAAAGGAACAAGAATTTCAAAACTCTTTAGAAAGTATTAAGAAATTGATGCAAGACGAAGTAGTAGTAAAGGAAAATATCGTTAAAGTTAAAGAAATTGAGGATGTTGGAGAAATAAATCGTAAAATATTTGAGCATAATGCTAAAGTTGAAAAAGAGAAGGCTGAAGCAGATAAACAAATAGAAAATAATATTATTAAACCAGAAAATAGTATTAAAGAAATAACTTCCCTAAAAAATAAAAAAGAAGATTTAGAGGGGAATAGTATAGAAGCAATACATAAAGAAGTAAGTGAATTGAAGAATCTATTAAACAAAGTAATAAAAAATAATTCTTCAGATGAAGAACCAGATGATTTATTGAAAGAAAAATTAAGAGTTTTAGAAATTGATGAAGATTTTCAAGATGAGATTGTACAATCAGTAAAAGAAAATTCTAAAGATGAGATTAATGAAATAGAAGCATTAAGAGATGTGTTTGAAAGAGATATTTTAATATCTAAAAAAAGTTTGAATGGGCGTGTTGTATTAATTGGTCCAACAGGCGTTGGAAAAACAACTACGATAGCAAAACTTGCAGGAAGACTTGCTCTTATTGAAAAAAAGAAAGTTGGGTTAATAACAGTAGATACATATAGGATTGGTGCAATAGAACAGTTAAAGACCTATGCAGAAATAATGAATATTCCTTTTCAAGTGGTTATTACGATGAAGGAAATGGAAGAAGCTATTGAAACTATGAAAGATTGTGATGTAGTACTTATAGATACAACAGGAAGAAGCTGTAAGAATGCAATGCAAATATCTGAACTTAGAGCTTTTGTTCAAAAAGCAAATCCTACTTATATTAGCATGGTAATAAGTGCTACTACTAAAAATAGTGATATAAAGAATATATTAAAAGGGTATTCTGAACTTGAATATGATAATATCATCATTACAAAACTTGATGAAACTAATGTATATGGTTCTTTGTATAATATAGCTAAGATAGGTAATAAGCCAGTTAATTTTATAACTATAGGTCAAAATGTACCCGATGATATAATGGTGCCTACAAAAGAGGAAGTTGCAAACTTCATTCTAGGGGAGGAAATTATATGTTAGATCAAGCTGAAGCATTACGAAAACTGATTACTAATGAAGAACAACAAAGTAAAAGTACAAACAGTAAGATTATAACAATAACATCGGGTAAAGGTGGCGTTGGAAAGAGTAATTTTGTAGTTAATCTAGCTATATCGCTTCAAAATAAAGGGAAAAAAGTCTTGATTTTCGATGCGGATTTAGGCATGGGAAATGATGATGTATTAATGGGTTTATATCCAAAGTATAATATATTTGATATAATATATAATAATTTGGAGATAAAAGATATAATTATAGAAGGAACTAACGGAGTAAGTCTAATTCCAGCAGGTTCTGCCTTAAGTAAAGCTCAAGAATTAGAAGAAGAAGAGAAAAAAATATTTTTACAAAAGTTAGAAACGTTAGATGAATTTGATTATATATTAATGGATACTGGTGCTGGTGTTAATAAAGATGTCTTATCATTTATAGCAGCATCAGAAGAATTAATTATAATAACAACTCCAGAACCAACTTCTTTAACAGATGGATATAGCTTAATTAAAGCTACAGATCATTATAAACTTAAAACTAAGGCGAAAATTATAGTAAATAAAGCTTTTTCAAAAGAAGAGGGGCAAGAGACTTACAATAAATTTGATAGAGCAGTTAGTAGATTTTTAAAGATTGAAATAGAATACTTAGGATGTATATTAGAAGATAGGAAGTTAGTGCAAAGTGTAAGGCAGCAAAAACCATTTATAGTTCTATATCCTAATTGTGATGCAGCTAAGGATATAGAAACTATATCCTTGAAACTTATAGGGCAGGAAATAAATGTATCTAATGGAGTAAAAGAGCTGTTTAAGAGGTTATTTAATATATTTTCATAGGAGGATTTTAAGGTGCATGATTTTAAGTTGAAAATTAACGATAGGGTAGAAGTAATTAAAGAAGAAAAAGCATATAAAGCTTTAATTACGGATATTCAAGATGACTTTTTAAAAATAAATTTACCTGTTAATGATGGTAATTATCTAATGTTACAGTCAAATGAAAAAATTGAAATGAATTGTTATTTAGAAGATGGCAGGTGTTTTAAATTTTATACAGTAGTGATTTCAAGAGGCAAAGAAAATAATATAATATATTATAAAATGTCTACACCCTTTGATATAGAAAAAATACAAAGGAGAAATTTTTTTAGAGTAGATTTAACAGATATAATAGAATATAAAAAAATTACATTAGTCGAAGACGAGGATTTTGAGAAGATACCTTATAAGAATGGTATATTGATAGATTTAAGTGCTGGTGGATTAAAACTTAAGATAAAAGATAATATAGGAAATGATGATTTGCTTTTAGTTAAGATGAAGTTAAATGAGACTGAAATTAACTTAAGATGTGATATTGTTAGAATTCAAAACACAGAAGATAAAGAAAAATTATGTGGTTTAAGATTTACAGATATTGTACCAGCTCAAAGTGAATTGATAGTAAGTGAGCTTTTTAAAATAATGAGAAGACAAAGAGCAAATTCATAATTATAATTGAAAATAATGTCTTATGGTATATGGGATATAATATAGATAGAATATGGGGGGAATAAGGTATGCCTGTAATGAATCAAGTGGATGGAAAAGAACAAATAATACAAGAATATATTCCACTGGTAAAGTATATTGCCTCTAGAGTTATGTTTGGTAAAAACAAATATATGGAATATGAGGATCTGGTTAGTTATGGAATGATTGGACTTATGGACGCATTAAATAAGTTCGATAATACAAAAGGCATGAAGTTTTCATCTTATGCATCCATAAGGATAAAAGGTGCGATGATTGATGAGCTTAGAAGAAATAGACCTATATCTAAGGGCGCAATGGATAAGTTAAATAGATATAATAAGGCTATTGATACATTGCAAGGCGAATTACTCCGAGAACCTACAAATGATGAAATTGCTAAACACTTGGGGATTTCTTTGAGCGAAGTGGCAGAAATTGAAAATTATATAAATTATATTTCAATGGTTTCTTTAGAAAGTGTAATCTTTTCAGATGATGAAGATGTAAATCTTATTGGAATTATAGAAGATAAAAATAGTCCAAGCCCTGATTCTTATCTGCAAGATAAAGAACAACTAGAGGTTTTAACAAAAGCAATAAGTTTACTTAAAGAAAAAGATAGGACTATATTAAATCTTTATTATTATGAAAGATTAACTTTAAAGGAAATAGGAGCAATATTAAGTGTATCTGAATCAAGAGTATGTCAATTACATAGTAGATCAATTAGTAATTTAAGGGAGAGTATGAGAAAGTTACATTACATTGATCGATAGAGCAGAGGTGTTATATGCCAATAATAATAATAATAATAGGAATTGTTCTAATAGTTTATAATTATCGTGAAATTAAGCGAGAAGGTGAAACAAAACAAGTAGCTGGTAGTTTAGATATATCATTTCAAAGTGTATTGCAAAATAGTAACGAAGAATTAAGTGATTATAAAATGGAAATTGGACTTTTAAGAAAAGATATGGCTGAAAGTCTAACGGAATTACAAGAAGAAATTTTTGATATAAAAAAAGATATAAATAGACTTAAGAATAATAGTAAAATGTACGAAAATAAAGAAGGTTTAGAAAATAATTATCATATCGATGAAAATGATATAGAAATTAATATAAATAAACCCGATAATAAGTTAGATGATGAAAAAGAAGAAGTTGAGTATGAAATAGATAACAGTATAATTTTCGATTCTAAGATAAATGATGGAGTAATATCTGAAATTAATTTTTCTGAAAAAGCGGATAGTGATAAGACTAAAAGTATTAAAAAGCTTTTAAGTGAAGGATTAACAGAAGAACAAATATGTCATGAGTTATCTGTGAGCAAGGGGGAAGTACTATTAGTAAAGGGTTTATTCAAAAAATAAAAAAATATGTATCTTTTCTCATAGATAAAAGAATTTGTTTAGGTATAGGAATTGGATTAGTTTTAGGTGTTATATTTATGTTTGGATATAAATATACTGCAACTCTTTCAGATAGCCAAATAGAAGAAAGAGCTAGAGCATTAGGTATGATTTATGAGAATGAGAGTAAGGCTATTTTAAAAGGAGAGGATTAAATGATAAGAGGATTTTATAATTCCGTTTCTGGTTTAATAACATTACAAAATGAGCAAGAAGTAACTACTAATAATATTACAAATGTAAATAATACAGGTTATAAGAAACGTGAACTTACAAAAAGCAGTTTTGAAGATGTAATGATATCTAATAGACAAAAACTTGTAGATGGTAAATATGTTAGAAATGATATAGGAAATTTAAATTTAGGAGTAAAGATTAATGATGTAGAAACTGTTTTTACTCAAGGAACTTTTAAAGCTACAGATAATATGACTGATTTTGCAATTGATGGAAGAGGATTTTTTGTAGCACAAAATGGAAATCAAGAAGTATATACAAGAGATGGAAACTTTAAAATTAATCAACAAGGATACCTAATAACCAATGATGGAGCTCAGGTTTTAGGCGAAAATATTGCAACTGGTGCTAGAGAACCTATATATATAGGAGATTCAAAATTTTCTTTAGATGGACAAAATAACATTGATATTGATGGTATTGGTCCTACTCATAAGCTAATGACTGTTGATTTTCCAAATGAAGATTATAAATCATTAGAGCCAATTGGGGATAATTATATGACAAAAAATACCCCTATATATGATGCTGTAATTAATGTAAGACAAAATTTTCTTGAAGGCTCAAATGTTGATCCTTCAGCAGAATTAGTAAAACTTATGGAAATAAAAAGACAGTTTGAAACAAATCAAAAGTTTGTTAAGATGCAGGATGAAACTGTTCAAAAAGCTGCAACTGAATTAGGGCGTGTATAATTATAATATATAAAGATGGGAGGTAATAATTATGTTTAATATATTTGGAACGGCAAGAAGTGGTATGACTGCATATCAAGAAAAACTTGATTATCTTTCAAATGACTTGGTTAATAGTCAAACAACAGGATATAAAAGTACAGATGTAGGATTTAAAGATCTTTTAACAGAGTCATTAGATAGAAATGGAACTCCACTAAAGGATAAAACATCAATAAGTGGTACTGGAGTTAAGCTTGGTATTAATTATGCAAGAAATAAACAAGGGAATATGTTAACTACAGGAGGTAAAACTGATTTAGCAATAGATGGAACTGGATATTTTGCACTTATGAAAGCTGATGGAAATATTGTATATACTAGAGATGGTAATTTTAAAATTGACTCAAATGGAACATTAGTTGATTCAAGTGGGACTAAGGTATATATTGAATATGAAAATGGAGCATCAGAAGGAGCACCAGCTTTAAAAAGTGAAGATATATCAATAGACCAATCAGGTGGAATAACCATGAAGGTTGGAGAAGAAATGGTTAAGGTTGGTAATATACCTATTTTTACAGCAATTGGTGATAAAGGATTTATACCACAAGGAAATAACTACTTTACTCCAAGTTCAGATGCTCAAGTAGTAATAAGTGAGGATTATAATGTTATACAAGGAGCTTTAGAAGCATCAAATGTAGATGCTGGAGAAGTGTTTGCAGATTTAATATTAACTCAAAGAGCTTTTCAGCTTAGTTCAAAAGCAATAACAACAGCTGATGATCTTTGGAGTATGATAAACGGTATGAGATAATAAATTTAAAATATTAATGTTTATAGTATGTATGTATGTATGTATGTAAACTTAACCTTGTTAAATGGATACAGTAAAAATTACTGTTAGAAAATCATTTAACAAGGTTTTCTTTTTTTAAAATTATAGAATTTCTAGATGATGAAAAGTGAGTAAATCTATTTTTAGATGAAAATGTATAATTGGTTAAGGCAATTATATAAGTATTTTGAAAAATACAAAATTGAAGAAAATTGTAGTATCTAGCTTAAATCATTTATTATTAATGGTAAGTATAAAGTATTATGCAGTAAACTTTGATATATTAAAATTAAAAGATTTTATTTGTTAATAAAGAAAAAAGAGTATTAGTAGTATTATCAATTATGAAGTGCAACCTTAATTAAGTCTTTACATTGTTTAGCTTTATAAGTAAAATAAATATGTATTATAAAATGAAAATTTATAGGAGGAATTATTTTGGAAAATATAGTTTATGTAACTGGACATAAAAATCCTGATTCAGATTCTATTTGTGCTGCATATGGATATTCAGAATTCAAGAATAAAACTAGTAAGCTTCCAACAAAGCCAGTAAGACTAGGGAATGTAAATGCAGAAACACAATTTATTTTAGATTATTTTGGAGTTAAAGCTCCTGATTTATTAGAAACAGTTAAACTTAAGGTAGAAGATTTAGATATTGATAATATTGCATCAATATTACCAAGCCTTTCTTTAAAGATGGCATGGATTATTATGAGAGATAATCATATTAAATCTTTACCAGTAGTTGATAAAAATGAAAGATTAGTTGGAATTTTATCAATTTCGAATTTAACATCATCATATATGGAAATAGGTGATAATAACATATTAGCTAAAAGTAAAACATCAATAGAAAATATATTAGATACACTTTCAGCTAGCAGTATATACATAAATGAAGATTGTAAAGTATTTAAAGGCAAAATTGCTGTCACTGCAATGCAGCCAGAAAGTTTAAAAGAAATTGTTGATGAAGGTGATATTGCAATTGTAGGAGATAGACCAGATGTTCAAGAAGCTTTAATTGATATAAAAACATCATTAATTATAATAACAGGTTCTCATGAACTTGCAGGAAACTTACTTTCTAAAGCTAAGGAAAATGGTGTTACTATAATAAGTACTCCTCATGATTCTTTCACAGCTTCAAGATTATTAATTCAAAGTATACCTGTAAGTTATGTTATGGCTACTGAGGATTTAATATCATTTTCAAACGATGATTTAGTTGAAGATATTAAAGATGTTATGGCTGAAACTAGATACAATAGTTATCCTGTAACTGATGAAGAGGGAAGAGTTATTGGAACAGTTTCAAGATATCATCTTATTTCAAATCATAAGAAAAAGGTTATTCAAGTAGACCATAATGAAAGAGGTCAATCGGTTAATGGTTTAGAAGAAGCAGAAGTTCTTGAAATAATAGATCATCATAGAGTTGCTGATATTCAAACAAGCAATCCAATATATTTTAGAAATGAACCACTCGGAAGTACATCAACTATAGTTGGAAAGTGTTATTTTGAATTGAATATGACACCATCTAAAGAAGCAGCAGGGCTATTATGTGGCGCTATAATTTCTGATACTTTATTATTTAAAAGTCCAACTTGCACAGAGCAAGATAAGATAGTATGTAAGAGATTAGCTGAAATAGCTGGGATTGAAAGCTTAGAACATTTCGCAAAGGAAATGTTTAAAGCAGGAACATCTTTAAAAGGTAAGACAGTATCTCAAATTTTCAATCAAGACTTTAAGCCTTTTACAATGGGAGAAGCTAAGGTTGGGGTAGCTCAAGTTAATACTATGGATATTGATGGATTTATGCCATTAAAGGATGATATGTTAGGCTTTATGAAGAGTGAAGCAGATAGTAAAGGCTATAATGTAGTAATGTTACTATTAACTGACTTATTAACTGAAGGTTCACAAGTTTTAGTTGCAGGTGAAAGACATGATTATGTTGAAAAGACATTTAATGTTGAATTAAAAGATTCAATGGCATTTTTACCTGGAGTATTATCAAGAAAGAAACAAGTAATACCGCCACTTACAAATGTAATTAATTCAATGAAATAGTATAGTGTAAAGCTGAGAATTAAATATTTTTATTATGAGATATCTTAGAATGAATAATAGATCATTTTAAGATATCTTTTTTTGCACAAATCTTAATTGTATTAGTTACTTTTTATGGGAATAACTTTTCTAAAGCAAAATATATATAGTATATGAGTAATCTTATATATAGGAGGAGAAGTTGTGATACAAGAAAAAGAATTGACATCTGGTCTTACTACCAAGGAAGCTGAAAAAAGAATTAAGGAATTTGGACTTAATGAATTGAAGCACAATAATAAAGCATCAGCACTTAAGATATTTTTATCTCAGTTTAATGACTTTATTGTTTGGGTATTAATTGCAGCCACTTTAATCTCAGGAATTATTGGAGATAAGGCAGATGCGGTTACTATACTTATAATAATTGTTATTAATGCAATACTTGGATTTATTCAGGAATTTAGAACAGAAAAGTCACTAGAAGCATTAAAAGAGCTTGCAGCCCCAACATGTAAAGTTTTAAGGGACTCAAGTATAAAGATTATAAATTCAATTTATTTAACAATTGGAGATATTGTTATTTTAGAAGCAGGAGACAGAATACCAGCAGATGGATTTTTTATTGAAAGTTCAGGAGTAGTTGTAGATGAATCTTTGCTAACAGGTGAATCAGTTGGTGTTAATAAAGATGCTAAGCAATATAAGATTAATAATTCGAATTTTAAATCTGAAAATGAGAAAAAGCAAATAATGAAAAATAATATAGGATTCATGGGAACTACAGTTGTAAAGGGAAAAGGATTATTTAAAATTGATTGTATAGGCATGAAGACTGAAATGGGTAAAATAGCAGAGTTGATTCAAAATATTGAAGAAGAAAAGTCGCCTCTAAATAAACGGTTAGATTCGCTAGGGAAAATTTTAGTTATTATTTGTATTATAATTTGTGGAATTGTTACTATAATGGGAATCGTGAGAGGACATGATACAACAGAGATGTTCTTACTTGGGGTAAGTCTTGCTGTAGCAGCAATTCCAGAAGGCTTAGCTGCTATAGTTACAGTTTCATTAGCTCTTGGTGTATCAAGAATGCTTAAGAAAAATGCCCTTGTAAGAAAATTACCAGCCGTAGAGACATTGGGGTGTACTTCTGTAATATGCTCTGATAAGACAGGAACTTTAACTCAAAACAAAATGACAGTAAAGGAAGTATACTTAAACGGTAGAATTTATGAAATTGAAAAAGAAAGATTAAATGAGGAAACAAAGTTTAAGAAGGCACTTGTTTATTGTAATGATTGTAATTATGATTTCACTAAGAAAAAAATCAGTGAAGCACTTCATGGGGATCCAACAGAAACAGCACTAATAAATATGTTTTTTCATGAAGTTAAAGAGCTTGAAGCTTTTGTAAATAGCGCCAACAGAGTATTTGATATGCCTTTTGATTCAACTAGAAAGATGATGTCTGTTATAGTTAAAGAAGGTGAAAGGGAAACTGGTTATGTAAAAGGTGCTCCAGAAAGAGTAATAGAAAGATGTGATTATATATTAGAAAATAATAAAATCAAGCCGTTCACATATCAAAAGAAAAAGCAAGTAGCTGATTTTATTACAGCAATGTCATCAAGAGCATTAAGATGCATTGCAGGAGCATATAAAGAAGATCATTTAGTAAAAGGAGAACGACTTGAAGAAAACTTAATATTCTTAGGGATAGCAGGAAGCATAGATCCTCCAAGAGAAGAAGCTAGAGATGCTGTTTTAAAATGTAAGCTAGCAGGAATAAAACCTATTATGATAACAGGAGATCATCAAAATACTGCGCTTGCTATAGCAAAAGCTTTAAACATATGTAGTACCTCTGAGCAAGTTATGACAGGTGAAGAAATAGAAGCAATAAGTGATTTAGAATTAGAAGGAAAAATAAAGAAAATAAGAGTTTTTGCAAGAGTTTCACCTAGTCATAAATTAAGAATTGTAAGAGCATTTAAGAAAAAAGGAAATATTGTTGCTATGACAGGGGATGGTGTAAATGATGCACCAGCTATTAAAGAATCAGATATAGGAATAGCAATGGGAATATCAGGAACAGATGTAACGAAAGAAGCATCTTCTATGATTCTTATGGATGATAATTTTTCTACTATAGTTGCAGCTGTTGAAGAGGGGAGAACAATATATGATAATATAAGAAAGTTTATAAGATATTTATTGTCTTGTAACTTAGGCGAAGTTTTAACAATGTTTTTAGCAACAGTCTTTTATTTGCCTAATCCATTAAGTCCAATACAAATTTTACTTGTAAATTTGGCTACTGACGGGCTTCCAGCTATAGCACTTGGTGTTGATCCGCCAGAGCAGGATATAATGAGGCAGCTGCCAAGAGAAAAGAAAGAAAGTATATTTGCTAGAGGGTTAGTTGAGAAGATTGTAATTAGAGGCTCATTAATAGGACTTTGTACGTTACTAGCATTTATGGTAGGTAGATATTACAAAATGAATTTAGAGACATGTAGAACATTAGCATTATGCACTTTAGTAATGTCTCAGCTTATACATGTATTTGAATGTAGATCAGAAAGACATTCAATATTCCAAATAAAATTGTTTACAAATCCATATTTAGTTGGAGCAGTTGCAATATCAATAACATTGATATGTGCAGTATTGTATGTGCCATTTTTACAAAGTGTATTCCATACTGTAGCATTATCGATTAATCAATGGCTTATTGTAATGTTCTTTTCTGGGATAATTGCATTTATTAATAGCGTTTATTTGTTAATTAAATCAAAATGAAAACAATGCATATTTACAAGGTGCAATGAAGTATGAACCTTAAAAAGAAAGTTCAAGAATTCAAATATAAGATTTGGATTCTTGAACTTTTTCTATGGAATCTAATTATTTTATAAGTTCTTGGTTACGCTTAATAAGTTACTTATTGTACTTCGCACTTTTTTTATTGGTCGGTCTTTTTTCATATGTAAAATGATCTTGGTTGTGCTTTACACTTTTTTTATATGTGTTTATCTTCTCATCTTTGTTGCTTGTTGACGTGATTTTTTTATTTGACTGTGATCTATAGGAACTAAATCTTTTTTCGTTGTAAGATTTAGTACATTCATAATTTGAACTTGTTGTGCATTTTCCTTTTTATTATCCTTTTCACCAGTAACACCCATAATAATAACCTTATGACCTTGTTTTACAGCTATGAATTCAGGTTGTTTAAACCATCTATTTTTTTTGTACCAACATTTAATAACTGTTCTTCCAACTTCAGGTTTAACAACCATTTCAACCATTAATCTATGGAATATAAAGTAACTTTTTGGAATAAACTTTACAGATAGAATAGTTCCAGATATACTTGTAATTCTGTCACCGTATTTCTCCATATAAGCATTTTGAAAGTAGTTACCAAATTTACTGCTTAATTTTTCTTTAAAACCCATTATAATTGCTCCTTTACATAATAATATCGATAATAACGATATTATACTTATAATACGATATTATTATACCATATGAAGTGAAATAATAGATAGCTTTTTATTGTTGCTAAGTATTCATTTGATTAGGTATAATAAGAGTATTAGAAAAGTAAACAAATGTTTGCCTTCCGAATAAATTGTCAACTGTAAATTTTACATTGTCAATTAGAAGCGTGCGTAGCTACTTTTGCACTATGTTGAAATAAAATTCATGGTTAAGTCTTTACTAAAAATAAAGCTTTGAATTTATTTAATGAGATAGTAATTTGTAAGAATATAATAATGAGGTGAGCTATATAAAATGGAAAATCAAATATTACATGTAGATATGGATGCTTTTTTTGCAGCTGTTGAGCAAAGGGATAATCCAGAATTTCGAGGCAAGCCTGTTATTGTAGGTGGCGTAAGTGAGAGAGGCGTTGTATCAACTTGTTCTTATGAAGCTAGAAGATTTGGAGTGCATTCAGCTATGCCAATGTTTATGGCTAGAGAAAAGTGTCCAAATGGGATTTATGTTTCAGGTAGATATGGTAAGTATACTAAGGTTTCACAGGATGTATTTAAGATACTTAGTGAAGTTACTCCTTTAGTTGAACAAGTATCTATTGATGAGGGTTTTTTAGATTTGTCTCAAGGGAAATTTAGAGATGGAATGGAAGCTGCAAGATATATTAAAAATAAGGTTTATAAGGAAGTCGAATTGACTTTATCTATTGGAATATCTTATAACAAGTTTTTAGCTAAACTTGCTTCAGATTGGAATAAGCCAAATGGAATCAAGGAAATAAGGAGAGAAATGATTCCTGACATATTATTACCACTTCCTATATCAAAAATTCATGGACTCGGAAAAGTATCAGTTGTTAAGCTTAATAATATGGGAATATATTATATTAAAGATTTATATAGAATGCCAAAGGAGTTTTACATAGAATATTTGGGCAAGAATGGTACCGAAATATATGATAGAATCAGAGGTGTTGATAATAGGAAAGTTGAAGTTGTCCATGAAAGAAAGTCTGTCGGAAAAGAAAGGACTTTGACGGTGGATACAAAAAACAAGGAAGAATTATTGGAATATATAAAGGAATTTTCTTTTGAAATAGAAGAGGTTTTAAGTAGAAAAAATGTTAGCGGAAAAACCATAACTTTAAAATATAAGACTAAATATTTCGAAAATCACACAAGAAGTAAAACTTTAAATAATTATATTGGAACTAGTGCTGAGATTTTTAAGGCTGCTGAAGAATTATTAGAAAGTGAAGAATTAAATGAAGAATTAAGACTAATTGGAATTAGTATATCCTCTTTTAAAGAAACAGAAGTTCAGCAATTAACTTTATTGTAGTTAAAAAGTGCTAATTAGGTGAAAGTTTATGAAATATCATCAATTAATAAAAACATGAATGATTTTATGACCATTTATTCTTAAGCATAAATATTTTCTAAATAATTTTCTGCAAAGGGAAAGTAATATGGAAATTAGTTTATGTTAGCATCTATTATCATCATAAAAGTTTTAAAAAAGTATATCTATTTTAGCATTTTAAGAATATTAATATTATATATGTTCTAATTAAATTTCTATATTATATAAGAATATAGAAAAGTGTAAAAGGTAAATAATTTTATAAAAACAATATAGGATTTGTTAGAGCAATATATAATATCAATTTAGGGAGGAGTCTACTTTGGAATGTTTTTAGCTAAACTGGCATAGGAAATAGAATGATATGGTAATTTCCTAGTTGATATATAAGTTCTAAATAATTTGCTATGTTAAAATCATGTATAGTAAATGACCAGATTTAGTTTATTTATTGGGAAGCATATATAAATATCACTTATGCCAAAATAAATTCTAAGTAGTATAAAATATGAAAAAAGAATTAACTCCAAAAGAAATTATTTTTTGTGCAGGTTGTGCAGATACTACCCAGAAAAGTAATATTAATAGAATGACTGAAATAACTTCTACTTTAAATAAAATAAAAAAGGGTTTGAGTATTCAAAAAGATAGTTACAATATATATTATGTGGATTCATTTTCAAAAGAAAAATTAGAAAATCTAATGGAATATGTTAATAATATATATGAAAAGTTTCCTCCACCTAAGGATATTTGTTATGTGACATCACAGGATCAACTAAAGCCTATAGCTTTATTTTTACCAAATGGTAAGGGTAATTTATTGAAGGAAATGATTGATGATATTAAAGAGAGATATTTTGAATGTGCAATAAATTTTTATAGCAGTTCATCAGATGATGAAAAAGAAGAAATAATTGAAGATATAAGTGAAAAGAGAAATGATTATATAACTAAGCTCATGAAGTCAGCAAAGACTAAAAATTTTGATGTTAAAGCAACTAGTGGAGGTTTTGTTTTTATTCCTTTAAAAGAAGAAGGACATGAGATGACCGAAAATGAATATGATAAACTAGAAAGTCCAACTCAAGAAACCATTGAAAAAAAAGCTTCTAACTTAAAAAAGGAAGCAGAATCTATTTTAGAAACATTAAAAGATATTGAAATAGAGTCCATTGAAAAGCTTAAGGAACTTTATAAAGATTATATAAAAAAGAATATGCAGCAGGATAAAGATGATTTATTGTTACAATTTATTTCTCAAGATGATGTATATAAATATTTATGTGAGATGTATGATGACGTTGAAGAAAAAATAGTTGAATGTTATACCATAAATTTAGAAGATGATGAAGAATATATAAAAGAAATATTATCTAAGTATGATGTAAATGTAATTGTTGATAATTCAAAAAGAAATCATCCAAGTGTTATTTATGAGGAAGATCCAACTATAGGTAATTTAATGGGGAATATTGAGTATAAAAACAATAATGGTGGATACAGTACAGATATTTCATTAATAAGTGCTGGGAGTTTATTAAACGCTAATGAAGGGTGCTTAATATTAAGATTGTCTTCTTTAATAAGTAGTGGACTTAGTTATTATTATTTGAAGAAAGCATTGCTTCATGGAAATGTAAATTATAATTACACTAAAAGTTATTTAGAAGTTCTTTCTATTGTAGGGTTGAAACCAGAGACTATTCCTATTAGTGTAAAGGTTATTGTAATAGGAAATTATGAAAATTTTCAAATATTATATGAGAATGATGAAGATTTTAAAACAATATTTCCAATTAAAATTGAAGCAGATATAGATATAAAATATAATGAAGCAGCTAGAAATTCTATAGTAACAATGATCAAGGAAAAGATAAATAGAGAAAAGTTATTAAATATTAAAGTGGATGCAATTGATGAAATTATTAAATTTTTAGTTAGAATGACAGGTGAAAGGAATAAAATTTCCATAGATGATTATTATATAAATAAATTATTATATTTATCAAATAACAATGCAAAAGAAGATAATAGAAAAAATATAGAAAAGCAAGATGTAATAAACGTGGCTTATGAAGATGAGAAGATATTAGATGATATACTAGATAGTTATAAAAATAAAAAGATATTAATAACGACAGGTGGAAAGAAAGTTGGAATAATAAATGCACTTTCTGTAGTTGGAACAGGATCATATAGCTTTGGTAAACCTATGAGGGTAACATGCTTATCTCATATAGGAGATGGTAAAATAATTGATATTCATAAGGAATGTAAATTAAGTGGAAGTATTCATGAAAAATCAATTGGTATACTTGGGGGAATTTTAAGTAATTTAATAAGTCCTTATGAAAGGCTTCCTATAGATCTTCAATTGAGTTTTGAACAAACTTATGGAATGGTTGAAGGAGATAGTGCATCTGTTGCAGAAATAATCTGTATTTTATCAGCTTTAAGCAGGAGAGGTATAAGACAAAACATTGCAGTAACAGGATCTATAAATCAGTTTGGAGAGATTCAGGCAATTGGTGGTGTTAATGAAAAAATTGAAGGCTTTCATAGAGTTTGTAGCATTATAGATAATACAAGTGATAAGGGGGTATTAATTCCAAACTCTAATGCAGATGAATTAATACTCCGAAGTGAAGTTGAGGAAGATATAAAAAAGGAAAAATTTCATATTTATACAATGGAAACTTTAGAAGATGCAATTGAAGTATTAATATTAGAGGAAGGTGAGTCTGTTAAAACATTTTTTAAAGAAATAGAAAATGAAATATTAAAGTATAAAGGTTTAAAAAGAAAGAATAAGGAAAAGTAGAAAAATTTAGTGGTATGAAATATAGGAATGAAATGATTGGGAAATATTATTAAAGTAATAAAATATTATTAATTCTAAATATCATTAAATAAAGGTATCTTTGTTAATTTGATTTTCAAATTAACGGAAGATATCTTTTTTTATTAAATAATTTAATTCTAAAATTGAGTTTAGGTCAATTAGGGAAAAGCTAGAATCTTATAATTATTATATAATTGAATGATAAAAAAATAAATAGAAAAAATGGAATAAAAAGATTTGACTCATAACGAAAACTTATGTTAAAATATGGTAAAAGTATTAAACTAAGACAAAGGAGGTGAAATGAGGATATCTCAAAATATATATGTTAAGATTTAATCTGTATTACTAATATAAAAAGAGTTTTTCTGATAGTAATTGACTGCAACAGAAAGGTAGTTAATTGTAAACAATAGAATAATAGTATTTTTAGAGGTAGTTTTATTAAAGGCATAAATATGTAATGTATATAGTTTTAAATTAGAATTTTAATTTGAGATATTCTAAATAAGTATGTATTTAAATTTTGATAAAAATGAAAATATTCTAATAGTTAATCTTAGTGGAGAATTTGATCATAATAGTGCAGGGGAAGTCAGAGTAAAGATTGATGATAGAATTGATAGAGATAACATAGAAAAGGTAATTTTAAATTTTTCAGGGGTTAATTTTATGGATAGTTCAGGGATTGGGGCGGTTTTAGGTAGATATAAGAAAATATCTAATAAAGGTGGACAGATTTGTATTGCAGCTCCTAATAAAAATGTTAATAGAATCTTTGAATTAGCAGGATTGTATAAAGTAATTAAAAATTATAATACTGTAGATGAAGCCGTAAGGTGCATATAGATGGAGGGGTTATCATGTCTGACAATAAAATGAGTATAGAATTTGTAAGTAAATCTCAAAATGAAGGATTTGCAAGAGTTGCTGTTGCGGCTTTTGTTGCTCAATTAGATCCAACAATTGATGAAATAAATGATGTAAAAACAGCGGTTTCTGAAGCTGTTACTAATTCTATAATACATGGATATGAGAATAGAGAAGATGGAATAGTTAAAATTGAAGCAGAAATTAATAAAAATGAGATAACTATAGTTATTATTGACAAGGGAATTGGTATTGATGATATAAATCAGGCAATGGAACCATTGTATACATCGAGACCAGATTTAGAAAGATCAGGTATGGGGTTTACTGTAATGGAAACATTTATGGATGAATTACAGGTAGAAAGTAAAAAGGGAATTGGTACAAGGGTGGTAATTAAGAAGAAATTCAACGTGGTAAGTTAGGTGAAATAATATGGAAAAAGAGGATTTAAAACGAGAGGACTATAATTATGACAAGAATCCAGAATTATTAGCTTTAGCCAAAAGTGGCGATGCTGATGCTATGAATGAACTCATAGAGATGAATTTACCATTAGTATCATCTATAAGCAAGAAGTTTTTAAATAGAGGATATGATTATGAAGACATATTTCAAATAGGATCAATTGGACTAGTTAAGGCTATTAACAATTTTGATTTAACTTATAATGTTAAGTTTTCAACTTATGCAGTTCCTATGATTATAGGAGAGATCAAAAGGTTTTTAAGAGATGATGGAATGATAAAAGTAAGTAGGAATGTTAAAAGTTTAGCAAGGAAGGTGAATTTTTATAAAGAAATTTTAACTAAAAAGCTTAAAAGATCACCGACTATAGAGGAACTTGCAGATTATGCAAATGTTGATAAAGAAGAAATTTTATTTGCAATAGAATCTTCTAATAGTTTGCAATATTTATATGATACAATTCATCAAGATGATGGTGCACCAGTCCTTTTAATAGATAAGTTAAGTGAAAAGGGCGTCGATGATGGAAATATTATTGAAAGAATAGCTCTTAAAGAAGCTCTGCAAAGTTTAGATAATAAAGCAAGACAGATTATAGTATTAAGGTATTTTAAAGACAAGACACAAGTTCAAGTTGCTAAAATGCTTGGAATAAGTCAAGTGCAAGTATCTAGAATTGAAAAAAAAGTATTATCTCAAATGAGAAAAAAATTGGAAGAATGAGATTAAAAATAGTATACTGTAAAGCCAAGAAGCAAAAAAATCACATGTTGCAAAAAGATTGTTAAAATTATTTTGCACATGTGATTTTTTATGTCTAAGTTAAAATTACATTTGAAATAATTGTTAATAAATAACACGATTAATTTTTACTATTTTGCAAATGATAGGTATATAGGTAAAGCAGAATAAAAAATAGTAAGTTAAGATTTTATGTACATTTTATGTTATACAAGGAATTTGGCTGTATAACAGAGGTCATCTTTAACATAGATAATTAAACTAAAAAGTTAAGATTAGTTTGATATCATGAGTTATTTCTGTCACAATAAGCTAGATTTTAAAAGTGCTAAGTAAGGAGCGTGACTAATTTTGAGTAGCAAGAGTGAAATAAAGGAAGAAAAAATTAAGAAGAAATATGAAACTATGGCAAATGAAGTTATACCAAAATCTAAAATATTTCAAAATTGTTTAAAGGCTTTTTTAGTTGGAGGCTTAATTTGCGATGTTGGCCAATTTGTTCATAATATAACAGTAAATTTTGGATTTCCGGAAGAGCAAGTTGCAAGCATTGTTTCTATTATAATGATTTTTTTAGGGGCTCTTTTAACAGGTACAGGAATATATAGTAAACTAGCAGAATTTGGGGGTGCAGGGACTGTCGTTCCTATAACTGGTTTCTCAAATGCTGTAGTTGCACCTGCAATAGAATTCAAAAAAGAAGGATTTATATTTGGGGTTGCTGCAAAGATGTTTACAATTGCAGGACCAGTTTTGGTATATGGGATTGGTACGTCTGTTATTGTTGGTATAGTTTATTATATAGCTACATTATTTTAATAAACCAAGATAGGAATTAATTTAGAAATAGTAACTTACATTAAAAATTTGAATTCAATAAATAGAATTTGAGGAGGACTATGGATTATATTGATGTAATATCCCATTTGTTTTATATTATAGAACTTATTTATATAGACAAAAAAATGGTGATTTTAAGGCTAAAATTTCAGGAGGAGTGGTTAATGTGCAAATTCATAATAAAAAATTAGGAAATCAAACAGTAAAGCTTGATAATCCGCCTAAAATAATAGCAACATATTCTATAGTAGGTCCAAAGGAAGGGCAAGGACCATTAAGTGAATATTTTGATCAAATATTAAATGATGATACTTTAGGTAAAGAGAGTTTTGAAAAAGCAGAAAGTCAAATGATGTTTACTGCTATAAGTGAAACTTTAAAAAAAGCAAAACTGAAAGAAAATGATATAGATTATTTACTTTCTGGTGATTTATTAAATCAAATAATTTCATCAAGTTTTGCAGCAAGAGAATTTAGTATTCCATTCTTTGGACTATATGGAGCTTGTTCTACTATGTCAGAATCTTTAAGTCTAGCTTCAATTATAATGGATGGAGGATTTGCAAAGTATGTAATTGCGACAACTTCGTCTCATTTTAGTTCAGCAGAAAGGCAATTTAGATTTCCTCTTGAGTATGGTTCGCAAAGGTCTAAAACAGCGCAATGGACAGTAACAGGATCTGGAGCATTAATTCTTGGGAATGAGGGAAATTATCCAGAAGTGACTTATGTAACAACTGGGAAGGTAAAAGATTTTGGTCAAAAAGATGCTAATAATATGGGTGCAGCCATGGCACCAGCCGCTGTTGATACAATAGTAAATCATTTTAAAGATACAGGAAGAAAACCAAGTGATTATGATATTATAGCTACAGGAGATTTGGGAGTAATAGGACGAGAACTTGCTGATAAATTAATTGAAGAATTTGGTTATGATATTAGAAAACAGCATATAGATTGTGGTGAAATTATATTTGATAATGAAAAACAAAAGACTGAATCAGGAGGCAGTGGTTGTGGATGTTCAGCAGTTGTATTTACAGGATACTTATATAAGAAACTTATGAAAAAAGAGATAAAGAAAGTTTTATTAGTTTCAACAGGAGCACTTATGAGTACAACTTCGTCACTTCAAGGAGAAACAATTCCAGGAATCGCTCATGCAGTTGCTATAGAAATGAAATAAATTTTGAAAATAAAATTATAGTTAAATTTGAATATAATGTTATGATTAAATTAAAAATAAATATTAAAATAGATAATGATTTTTATTCTTTAATAAAAATTTAGCAGAAAGGAATGAAGATTTACATGGATTATATAAGTGCATTTATAGTTGGAGGAATTATTTGTGTTATTGGGCAAATATTAATAGATATTACAAAGTTAACACCAGGAAGAATATTAGTTGTGTTTGTTGTTGCTGGTGCCATAGTAGGTGCTTTCGGATGGTATGATAAATTAGTTGATATTAGTGGGGCAGGAGCTACAATTCCATTGCCTAGCTTTGGAAACTCGTTATCTAAGGCTGCAATAAAGGAAGTAAAGGAAATTGGATTTTGGGGAGCATTTACAGGGGGGATTAAAGGAACTGCAGCAGGAATCACAGCATCAATATTTTTTGGATATTTAATGGCACTTATTTTTAATCCAAAAACAAAGAAATAAGAACATAGAAATTTAGATAAAGTAGCAAGCTATTTATATTTCTTCAATGATATCAAATATAAATTAAGTGTTAATGAAAAATTAAAAATTATCTTAACATAGCGTTAACAAATCTTTTTAAGAATTAATATGGAACCTTTAATTATATAATATAAAAACAATATTATATAAATGAATCTGTATAATATGATAAAATGCTATTAAGTAAAAGCAGGTATAAATCGAAAAGATAAATAATAGATTAAAGTTTTGCCTTTTAATGTATTAACACGTATAATTATACTGTAATTTAATATAAACATATATATATATCAATATTGTATAATATAAAAGGAAATTTATAGTATAATCATTATGAAAAAGAAATTAAAAAGTGATATAGAATGGTGGGGTTCTTTTGGAGAAGTATTGTATTAATTCCTGGGCGGAAATAGTTGAACTTTTAAATAGTAATATTCAGCAAGGAATTAGTGAAAAATATTGCGAAGCATTAAGATTAAAATATGGTACAAATAAAATTGATTTGCCAAGAGGAAGTAGTATTTATAAGCATATTTTAAATGCGTTAAAGCAAAAATCTATAATTATATATATGCTAATAGCAATTATAGTGTTTGCATTTAAATATTACCTATTTGGCGGATTTTTATCAGTACTATTAATATCAAATTTGGTAATAATAGTGCAACATACTATAAAAAGAGATAAAGAAATTAGTTCTTTAGAAAAGTTGAATTCTGAGGATGTTATAGTCATTAGAGATGGAGTTCAAAAAGCAGTTAGGTCAGAAGAGTTAGTAATTGGAGATATAGTTAGGTTTAATAGAAATTCTATTGTTGCAGCAGATTTAAGAATAATAAGTGCTAATGATATAAAGGTAGATGAAAAAAGCTTAACAGGGGAAACTTTTTATAAAGAAAAATTTGAAACAAAAATAATAGGAAGTATTTCTTCACTTGCTGATATGAAAAATATATTATTTAAGGGATCAGTAATAAAAGCTGGAGATGGTGTTGGGATAGTTATTGCGACAGGAACTTCAACTCAACTAGGAAGAATATTAGCAATGCTTACATATGCAAGTAATAGAAAGCATAATTTTGGAGCTATGATATCAAAATTTTTAGAAAAATATTTATTTATATATTTCTTAGCAATTATAGTTATAGGTTTATATTTTGTGTACACTGGACAAGACGTACAAAAAAAATATATTTCAACAGCATTATTTGCACTTGGATGTTTTCCAGTTGCCATAATTTCAAAGCTTATCTTTAAAAAAGTTATTAAACAATTCTTAAATGAAAATATTGAAGTAATAAATTTTTCAGTGTTTAATTTAATAAAAGATGTAAATATTTTATTTATAGATAAAGTTGGGTCAATAAGTAAAAAAGAAATGATTGTAAAAAAGATATTTATTAATAATGATGTAATATCAACTAGTGATCCTTATGTAAAAGAAATAACTTTTGATAGAATAGTGGAAATATCATTAATATGTAATAATGCTATTTATGATGCATCAAATGAAAATGGAAAAGGTGAATTGGATGAAATTGCATTTTTAGATTATGCTGCTAAAAAGAAGGTTTACAAATCATCCATAGATAGTAAGAATGTAAAAACTTTAGAAATACCTATGGATTCTGATAAGAGATTTTTTACAGTTGTAACTAGGCTAAATAAAAGATATAGAGCCAATACTAGAGGTAATGTGGATGCTGTCTTAGAGAAGTGTACTCATATTATGATAGAAGGTGTTGAAAGAGAGATTACCGAGGAATATAAAGCTATAATAAAGGGAACTGATATGAATTTATCAATAGAAGGATTAATAACAGAAGGTTTTGCTTATAGAAACTTTAATTATGAACCATCTAAATCTGAAAATATAGAAAGTAATATGGTTTTTGTTGGAGTTATTGGATTGGAAAATCCCCTTGAGGAAAATCTTGAAAACAATATAAATCGTGTTAAGGACAAGGCAATAGTGCCTATTTTATTTACTGAAGAAAGTAAATTAAGTGCTATAACAAATGCTAAAAGAGCCAATATAATAAGAAATAATAATCAAGTAGTAGCCGGAATAGAGCTAGATTCATTGAATCAAGAAGAATTAAAGGATTTACTTTCTAGAGTTAGAGTGTTTTGTAGAGTAAATCCAGAAATCAAATCAAAAATTGTTTCATTATTTATAAAAGATGGACATAAAGTTGCAACAACAGGTGAAACTTTGGGAGATTTGCCAGCACTTAATTTATCTAACGTAGGAATAGGTAAAGGAAAGGCTTCTGCAATGGTAAAAAGATTGTCAGATGTTTATATTCAAGAAAATTACCTTCAAGGCTTCTTTAAAATAAGAGATTTTTCAAAGATATTTGATAGGAATATAGATAGAGGTTTTAAAATATACTTTATGACAGTTCTTTCAGAACTTTTAGTTCTACTCGGCAGTCTTATAATGGGACAAGCTGAAAGTTTAGATTTTTGGAATATATTGATTATAAATGGAGTTTTATTTATTCCATTATCTTTAATAATTTTATTAAAACGAGGACGTTCTATTAGCAATAATGAAGTTATAACAAGAGCTGTAATATTAAGTGTAGTTACTATGATTTCAATTTATAAGGTTGATGGCAAGATAGCAACAATAATTCCTTTAACAATTTTATCTATGGGAATTTTAATTTTTACATTGTTTAATAGTAACACTTCAATAAGAAGAGTATCTAATGAATTAATTATGGGGATAGTATCATTTGTAATAATTATATTATCTGTAATGGGTATTATTTTTATAAATAATACATTACCTAGAGATATAATTGTAATAGAATTAGTAGTTTCAACAATATTTTTAATTATTTTTGAAATTTTAGCTAGAAAGTGGCAAAACTCATTAATGAGGTGAGTTGATGTTTAATAAAAAAATAGAAGAAGTAGGGAATCCAGTAGTGTATATCTTTTTAACATTAGCAATTAGCTGTATATCTTACGGATTAAATGAAAAATTTGGAGGGCTCACAATATTTATTGTGACCTTCCTTTTCATTTTTTTACTTTATTATTGTGGACTTAGTTTTACTTGTCTGATGATTGTATTTTTTATAGTAGGAATTCTTATAAATTGCTCATATTATAAAATTTCGAATAAGATAGATGGTGAAGTAAGAATAGTAAAAGTTACTAACTATAACATTATAGGAACATATGAAGGGAAAAATATAACATTAAAAATTGATGAGAAGAATTTATATGTAGGAGAAAAATATAAGGTTATAGGAAAGGTTAAGAATATACAAGATAAAAGTAATGGAATTGTAGGAGAGCTTGAGATACAAGTAATTAATAAAATGCAAGGAGATTGGATAACTAAACTCTATGAATTTAAAAGAAACATGTATTCTAGATTAGAAGAGAATTTAGGTAAAAGAAAAGCAGGATTAATAGCATCAATTGCCTTTGGATATTCTGATTATTTGGATTTAGAAGATAAAGAGGATATGAAAAACTTAGGGATCATACATAGTATAAGTGTTTCAGGACTACATGTAGCTATAGTATATAGCTTTTTAAGAATATTTTTAGGCGGAAAGCTTGGACTTCTAACTACTATGATATATGTTATATTTACTGGATATAATTATTCAAGCATAAGAGCCTTTGTAATGCTTGCATGTGTGGAAGGCGGTCATATTTTAAAGCGAAATAATAGTTCAATTTCAGCGTTATGCCTTTCAGCACTGATATTAATAATCTATCAACCTTTTAGCATTTTTAATATATCATTTCATTTGACCTACTTAGCTACACTTGGAATAATATTGTTTAATAAAAAGTTTATTGATGTATTATACAAATTGCCAGCTAAATTGCGAGAGTTATTAAGTTTAACATTTAGTGCTCAGGTTTTTTCAGTTCCATATTTAATTTTAATATTTAAGGATTTTTCAGTAAATTTTATTATTGGAAATGTATTTTTAGTTCCCTTTGTAGATTTGATGGTTATTACAGGAAATATATTACCACTTACATATGTGTTTCCTAAATTATTTGATTTTTGTAGTTATATAAATTTGATTATAATAAAAATGTTTGATTGGATGCTGGATATTATTGATAAAGTTTCATTGCCAATGTTTTATGGAAATGAATATGTAGTTTTTTTCTATTTGTTTTTACTAATAAGCCTTTATTTTGTAAGAAAGGGATATAAAAAATTTATTTATCTACCTCTTATATCGATCTTAGTAATAGCAATTCAAATATATAGTCCAATTCCTAATATAAGATATTATAAAGAAGGTGCTATTTTAGTCAGCTATAGGGGCGAAAGAGTACTTATTGCTAATAAAAATGCAATTGATATAAAAAGACTTTCAGGGGCGGCTTTTGCAACAAGCAATTACAGACAGGCAAAATCAGTTGACATAAAAGGGATTTGTAATATAAAATCACAAGGAAAAGATTATGTTATGGAAACTTTAAAAGAAAAATATTTATTAAAAGTTACAAGTAGTAAAAATGAAACAAAGGAATATGATATAATAAATTTTAAAGATGGACTTACAGATAAAATATTTATAATAAATGGAGAAGCAATAGAGGTATGTTCATAGGTCAAAATTAATTATATATAGTTTATACTTAAGAAGTTAACATAATTTTAGAAGTAGATTATTAGATATAAAGTGTATATTAGTAATTAATTAGAGCAAGAAGTTATTTGCTAGGGAGAGGAATTTTAAATTGATTAATTATGAAGTTTATGAACAAGAAATTGAAAAAGGCAAGATTAAAAATGGATATGTATTCTGTGGATTAGATGAAGAACTTATTAAAGATGGAATAAATTTAATTACAAAAAGAGAAGTATCTGAAGAATTAAAAGACCTTAATTTAATTAGAATAGATGGTATGAATACGACTTTCGACGATATTATGAATGCTTGTGAAACAATGCCTTTTATGGGGGAGAAGAAAGTTATAATTGTTTATAGAGCAAACTTTTTGCAAGATAAAAGTGATTCAACAGGTACTAAAATATATAATGAAATTAAAGACTATGTGTCAAATTTACCATCATATACTGTTTTAATAATGTATTATTTATTAAATGATAAGAGAGATAAACCTAATAAAAATAAGAAGTTAGCAACTATTGGGAAGCATTTATCTATAGTACATTGTGATAAGTTAAAGAGGGATAAATATTTAAAAAAGGTTTCAGAAGTTTTTAAGGAAAAGGGAAAACCAATTGGAAAAGTAGAATTAACTTATTTTTGTGAAAAAGTGCAAAGTAACTTTGATATTATAAAAAGAGAAGCTGATAAGCTTATATCATATTGTGAAGGACGAGAAATAAAAAAAGAAGATATTAATTTGCTTGTTTTGAATTCAAATGAAGATGATATTTTTGACTTAGTAGAATTAATAGCTCAAAAAAAAGTTGATAAAGCAATAGATATAATGAAAGAGATTTTATATAAATCAGATCAGCATATGCTTATAATAAGTGCAATTGAAAAACATTTCTTTAGATTATATGAAATAAAGCTTAAAGTTGCAAAAGGGAAAAAAATAGAAGATCTTATAGCAGAATATAGATTGCCACAGTTTATATGTGAAAAATTAGTAACTCAAACTAGTAGATTTACTGAAAAACAGTTATCAGAATTAATTAAACTTTGTGTTAAAGTAGAAACAAAGTTAAAGTCAACAGGATTAGATAAAACTATGGAAATGGAATTTTTATTAATAAATACACTTACAGTTAAGTAAGTGTATTTATCTAAATATGAATTAATGAAATTATGTAAAATATATTTAGCTAATTTGTGCATAAAAATAACCCATCTATTAATTAGATGGGTTTTTCAAAATTATGCCATAGCGTTTAACTTAGTAGCTAATCTTGATTTCTTTCTAGCAGCCATGTTCTTATGAACAACTCCCTTAGTAGTAGCCATATCTAATGACTTAACAACTGATGTATATAAAGCTTTAGCGTCTTCGTTATTCTTAGCTTCTACAGCAGTTTCAAATTTCTTTATAGCAGTCTTTAAAGCAGATTTTACCATTCTGTTATTTAAAGTCTTAGTTTCAGTAACCTTTATTCTCTTCTTTGCTGATTTTATATTTGCCATTCTTAATTCACCCCCTTAAATTTTTATAACATCTCTGCAGCTTTTGGGGAAATCTGCGTACGAGTTCATATTCAACAAACCTTATTATAGCATCAGAAGTTATGTAATTCAAGTATTAAATTTAAAGAAAAAGGAAAAATAAAACTGACTAAATATATAATGAGGTGTTATTATGATAAATATTCGAACAGATCTAGTACTTGAAGCCAGAGAAATTTATAAAGAAAGCCATAAAAATGAGCCAGATATAGATGGTATTGAAATCGTTGAAGAAAGTGAAAATGATATTAAAGTAACTACTATAAAAGTAAAAAATCAAGAAGGTGCTGAGAAAATAGGAAAACCAAAAGGAAATTATATTACTATAGATATACCTAAATTCACAGCTTATGATGGAGAAACTATGGATAGGGTTTCTGTGGTTTTAGCAGAAATATTAGAACGTTTAATTATAATTGATACAGAAAAGACCGTATTAGTTGTTGGGCTTGGAAACTGGCAGGTGACTCCAGATGCACTAGGTCCTAAGGTAACAGAAAAAATAATGATAACAAGGCATTTAAAAACAATAATGCCAGATGTCATAGATGATTCTGTTAGACCTGTTTGTAGTGTAGAACCTGGAGTATTGGGGATAACTGGTATTGAAACAGCAGAAATAATCAAGGGGGTTGTGGAAAAAATAAAACCAGATTTAGTAATATGTATCGATGCATTGGCAGCAAGGAGGGTTGAAAGAGTAAATTCAACAATACAAATTGGTGATACAGGAATATCACCAGGAGCTGGAGTTGGAAACAATCGAAAGCAGATAAATGAAGAAAATTTAGGGGTTAAAGTTATTGCTATAGGTGTGCCAACTGTTGTAGATGCAGTTACAATTACTAATGATACTATAGATTTAGTTGTTGATTCATTAATTAAAAATACATCTAATGGAACAGAATTTTATAAAATGCTAAAATCTTTAGATAAAAATGAAAAGGAAAACCTCATTAAGGAAGTAACAGCATCTAAAAATAATACAGACATGATAGTTACACCCAAAGATATTGATTTAATCATTAATTCCTTATCAAAAATAATAGCCAATGGAATAAATATGGCTCTGCAACCTAACATGAATATGGAAGAGATAAATAAATTTATGGGTTAATCTCTTAAATATTAAGTATGAAAAATGAAGTATAAAATCTAAAGTTTAGATTTATACTTCATTTTTATTGTTAGTTAGAATAATTATGTAAATTTATTAATATAATTATATAGTGAAACTATTCTTTTGGAATTTTATATTCAAAAAGAATTTGGTTGAACTAATCGAAGGCCTAGCAGTTCTTAGAGACTTTGGATCGTTAGAAATGCTAGACATCAGATAAAAGAGTACAAAGGGGGAGGAGGATGTATATATGATCAGAAGTTTGAAGAAGTATGAAAACAACAAAAAGATAAAAATAAAACCCAATATCAATATAGGTGTAGTGGTATTGATTTTGATTATAAGTATATTATTTATACGCTTAGGAAATGTTTTAAAAAGCAATAGAGAAAGAGGGGCTTTTGCATATGTGCAGCTGCTTAATTTAGGAATGCCAGTAATCGAATCTCAAGTTTATGACGAAGGAAGTTATACTGAAAATAGACTTTCTCTAAAAAATGTTTTTCTTGAGGTACTTGGGTTAAAAAATTTAAGTTATAAAGGAATAATACAAAATGAAATCAGTTTCTTTGGCGAGATAGGTGATGAAGGAACAAAATCAACATTTACATTTAATCCATTCCAAATAAGCGAAGAAAGTATTTCTAAGCTGCCAGCAAATAATGATAGCAAAAATACAAAAATATATGATGGAAGTTTAAAAAAACAGTTGAATAAATCTAAGCCAGAAATATTAATATATCATAGTCATACTACTGAAAATTATAATGCAGCAGAACCGGAAAGTTTAAATGAAAATACTAATGTTGTTGGCGTTGGAGATGTTCTTTCTAAGGAACTTGAAGAAAATTATGGAATTGCTGTACTACATGATAAGACAGATCATTGTATTTCTTATAATGATAGTTATACAAGATCAGGAGAAACTGTTGATAAATATTTAAAGCAATATGGAGATTTTAAAATGATTATAGATTTGCATAGAGATTCTGTGGAGGATAAATCTGTAACAACAACTGAAATTTATGGAATGAGTGCAGCAAAAGTAATGTTTGTGAATGCAAAGAATAGTACAAGATATGATAAAAATAAAGCCCTTACAGAAAAGGTATTTTCAAAAACTTCTGAATTGTTTCCAACCTTACCCATAAAAATATTAACATATAATAGAGGGAAAAATGCATTTAATCAAAGTAAAAGTGATGGATGTCTGCTTTTTGAAATAGGCTCACATACTAATACGCCAGAAGAATGTAAGGTTACAGCAGAATGTATGGCTAGAGTAATTGCAGAAATTATAAATAAATGAGTATATATACACCCTTAAAATGAAGCCATATATATGGTGAAGAATATAACCATATATATGGTGAAGAATATACTCAAAATTAATAAGTATTTATAAATAGGTGAATAAAATTACTAAAAATGGGAAATGATTTTAGTAAAAGCTTTAAGTAATGAATACATATTATATTTGTAAAGGGTGTTTATTGGTGAAGAATTTGTTTAAGGGTTACATATTAAAAAAAATATTACCAGCATTTTTTATATTATTTTTGATTTTAAGTGGAATTATTAAAGTAGATATGATTAATACTAAAGCATTATCACCACTTGGAAACACTAATGAAAATTATAAAATTGTAAATGAAAAATTTGGAGAAGATTTTTCAAAATTTATTAAAGACAATTCATTTTTAAAAATTTATAAAGAACCAGGGAAAGACATATTAGTAAGATTAGGTGATAGCGAATTTAAAATAAGAAATAAATCTGTTTTTATAGAAAAAATAGAAGAAATGTTTAATAGTATACATAATTTAATAAAGTAGGGATAAAGATTAGGCATATGAAAGAAAATAACAAGTCCATGATGCGGTGAGATGTTCTTATATGCAGCATAGCTGCTCTTTTTTCATGTGTATATTTTGAGTCAGACAAGGAGGTATGTTTGCCTCACAGTGGAGCTATTAGGAGAACATGGTGACGAAGTATGACTCAAAATAGACTAGAATGCTGACTTGTTATTTATTTGAATGTGCCTTAAATGAAAATTGACATGTGACTATTCTAACTTTCTTGATGAGCTTAATCTTAAATTATTAATTAACTGCAGTCTACTTAATAAAGGGCACCAACTATCAATTGTTCATTGAAAAGTCTTCAGTAGCACATTTTCTTCTAGCCTTTTTAAATAGATGTATGTTATAATTTAGCTGATTTAATTATAACGGGGGTGAATGAACTGCCTAAACCTAGTAAATGGCAGTTATGCATATGAAAGGTGAAAGACAAAAATATATCAGAAATTTTTCAATAGTAGCACATATTGATCATGGTAAGTCAACCCTTGCTGATAGATTACTTGAAACTACAGGAACCTTAACTAAAAGGGAAATGGAAGAACAAGTTCTAGATAATATGGATATAGAAAAAGAAAGAGGAATTACAATAAAGTCTCAGGCAGCGAGACTTATATATAAAAGAGATAATGGTGAAGAATATATTTTTAACTTAATTGATACTCCAGGGCATGTGGATTTTAATTATGAAGTGTCAAGAAGTTTAGCAGCCTGTGAAGGTGCTATATTAGTTGTTGATGCAACACAAGGTGTTCAAGCACAGACATTAGCTAATTGCTATTTAGCATTAGATAATAATTTAGAAATTGCACCAGTAATAAATAAGATTGATTTGCCATCTGCAAGACCAGAAGAGATAAAAAAAGAAATTGAAGATGTAATAGGAATAGATGCAGAAGAAGCACCTATGATATCTGCCAAAACAGGGCTTAATATAGGCGATGTATTAGAATATGTTGTTAATAACATACCTGCACCAGATGGGGATGAAGAAGCTCCTTTAAAGGCATTAATTTTCGATTCATATTATGATAGCTATAAGGGTGTTGTTTGTATAGTAAGGGTAATGGATGGAAAAATAAAAATTGGAAGTAAAATTAAACTTATGGCAACTAATAAATTTTATGATGTTACTGAAGTCGGGGTATTTACTCCAGGAGTACTTCCAATTGGCGAATTAAGTGCGGGTGATGTTGGATATGTAACAGCATCAATTAAAAATGTAAGAGATGCTCGAGTTGGAGATACTATAACAGAAGCTAATAGACCAACACCAAAAGCACTTTTAGGCTATAAACCTGCTATACCTATGGTTTATTCAGGAATATTTCCAGTAGATGGAGCAAAGTATGATGAATTAAAAGAAGCACTGGAAAAATTACAAATAAATGATGCTGCATTAAACTTTGAACCAGAAACATCTATTGCCTTAGGATTTGGATTTAGATGTGGATTTTTAGGATTATTACATATGGAAATAATTCAAGAAAGAGTTGAAAGAGAGTTTAATTTAGATATAATTACAACTGCACCATCAGTTATATATAAAGTAATCAAAACAGATGGTGAAATATTAGAAATAACAAATCCAACTAATCTACCAGCTTTAACTGAAGTGGATTATATGGAAGAACCAGTGGTTAAGGCATCTATAATTACTCCCAAAGATTATGTAGGGTCAGTTATGGAATTATGTCAAGACCGAAGAGGTGTATATATTGATATGGAATATATAGAAGAAACTAGGGCAGTTGTAAAGTATGATATTCCACTAAATGAGATAATATATGATTTCTTCGACACCTTAAAATCTAGAACTAAAGGATATGCATCTTTAGATTATGAATTAAAAGGATATATTAGAACTAAGCTTGTTAAGTTAGATATATTATTAAACGGAGATGTAGTTGATGCACTATCAATGATAGTTCCAGAGGAAAGGGCATATCATAAAGGAAGAGGAATAGCTGAAAAATTAAAAGAAGTAATTCCAAGACAAATGTTTGAAGTACCAATTCAAGCAGCAGTTGGAGCGAAGATTATAGCAAGGGAAACTGTAAAGGCTATGAGAAAAGACGTATTAGCTAAATGTTATGGCGGAGATATTTCAAGAAAGAAGAAGTTACTTGAAAAGCAAAAAGAAGGAAAGAAGAGAATGAGACAGGTTGGATCTGTTGAAGTTCCACAAGAAGCATTTATGGCAATCTTAAAGGTTGATTAAAATAAACTAAAAATAATATATTTGGGAAAGTTTCAATATTATTAACCTAGAATAGTTATTATAATATAAATTTATTTTTGAATAAAACTATTAAATGTATGAAATAAAAGTATATTATTTTTAAGGAATTATTTGTATAATATTAATTAATATTATACAAATAATTATAATAAGAAATTTAGGAGGGGTTTAGATGTTTTTAAATGAATTAACTAAAAATGAAGGAATTGCTTTTATGCAATTAGTTAAAGGTCTTGCAAATTCAGATGAGGTTTTTGCAAAAGAAGAAAAAAATCTTTATGCGGATTATATTGATGAATTAAACTTAAATGAAAGTGAAGTACCAGAAATAAACTTAGATTCTATATATGAAAATTTAAAAAACTCTTCTGAAAGATGCAAAAATATTATTTATTTTGAATTAATAGGTCTTGCGCTTATTGATGGAGAATATGATGAAAAAGAAGTAGCATTTTTAGAAGAAGTAGGCGAAAAGTTAGAAATAAAACGTAATAAGAGAATATCTTTTGCTAACTATTTTTATAATTTTGTAGATGTATATGGTTTTTCCGTTGTAGATGCAGATAGTAAAATTGCTTTATTAAAAGAACAAGCAGAAAAATTGCTAGCATAAAGTGAAACTTAGCTTCAGAGGGAGTTTTCTAAGTGCCCCTTGAGGGTAAATCTCCTTTTGAAGGTTAGTTGAACTTATAACCTCAAGGGGTGCTTGGTCTAGGTCGTGCCACTATTATCTCCCGCTTTAATAGAAGGTGGGAGTGTTACAATGGCTAAACATCAGATAATAACCAATAAGCTAAAAAATACTTGTAGTAATATTTAAGGGTTAAATTTACTGCAAGTATTTTTTGCTATATTTTAAATTTTAAGCATATGAAAGAAAATAACAAGTCAATGATGTGATGTATATTTCGTGCTAGACAAGGAAGTATGTTTGCCTCAGAGTAGGCTATTAGGTAAATAGAGAACCAAAAGTAAGAATCGAAATTTTACATTTCGTTCTTCGAACTTTCTCTGTGAACTTTCATATTTGGGGTTTCGAACTTTCACACAGTCTAATCTATGATTTTGCGTGAATTACTTACTCAGCGAGTGCATACGAGTCGAGTTTCCTGTTGACGAAGTATAGCAAGGAATATACTAGCATGCTGACTTGTTATTTTTCTGGAATATGCCTTATAGGAGGATTATAAATGGAAGAGACTTCTTTATATATACATATTCCATTTTGTAAACAAAAATGTCTTTACTGTGATTTTCCATCTTATTCAGGTAAAGAAAAGTTTATGGATGAATATATAGATGCATTAAATAAGGAAATATTAGAAAAGGCTGAAAAATACAGTATACGCAGTATATTTATTGGGGGTGGAACACCTTCATACTTAAAGAGTTTAAGTTTAGAAAGCTTGCTGATGACTCTAAATAAATTGAAATTAAAAGAAAATATAGAATTTACTATGGAATGTAATCCTGGAACTTTGAATAGAAAAAAATTAGAGCTTATGAAAAAATATAATGTTAATAGGATTAGCATGGGATTACAATCTACAAAAAATTCGCTTTTAAAAGAAATTGGCAGAATACATAATTATGAAGAATTTAAAAATAATTATTTTTTAGCTAGAGAAATAGGATTTGATAATATAAATGTGGATTTAATGTTTGGACTTCCAAATCAAAAACTTGAAGAGTGGCAAGAATCTTTGGTGGAAATAGCAAAGTTAGAACCAGAACATATATCAGCATATAGCCTGATAATTGAAGAAGGCACACATTTTTATAATTTATACGAACAAAATAAGTTGAATTTGCCAGAAGAAGATAATGAAAGATTAATGTATTTAGCTACAAAAGAGATTTTGGATAAGCATGGTTATCACCAATATGAAATATCTAATTTTGCAAAACTAGGAAAGGAATGTTTTCATAATAAAATTTATTGGAAGTGTGATGAATATTTAGGATTGGGAGTATCTGCTAGTTCGTTTGTAGATAAAAAAAGGATTAAAAATTTAGATGATATTCAAGAATACATAGAAAAAATAAATAAGAATGAAAGCATAATAGAAGAAGTTCATGTAAATGATGTCAATGATGATATGGAAGAATTTGTGTTTATGGGTCTTAGAATGATTGAAGGAATAAATATAAATGAATTTAAGAAAAGATTTAATAGAGGCATAAATGAAGTTTATGGAGATATAATTGAAAAAAATATAAAAAAAGAATTATTAATTTGCGAATCGGAAAAACTATTTTTAAGCCAAGAAGGAATTGAAATTTCTAATTATGTAATGAGCGATTTTATTATATTGTCATAACTAATTTATAGAGAATAGAATTTAAATTAAGAAATCAAAAATAAAACCATATAGAAAAATGGAGTAAATAGCAGAAATGGTGAGTTAAATGCATGTAATTTAATTATTAGTAACTATATCTATCTAAAATAAATATAAATAGAATTGACAAAAAACATCATAAATAATATATTAAAGACATAGTCATTAGCACTCGATGTTAATGAGTGCTAACAAAAAGAGGTGAGGTTATGAGTATTGATGACAGAAAAATAAAAATACTTCAAGCTATTATCAATGACTATATTCGTACAGGAGATCCTGTAGGATCAAGAACAATTGCTAAAAACTATAATTTAGGCATAGGTTCTGCAACTATAAGAAATGAAATGGCTGATCTTGAAGATATGGGATACTTAGAACAACCTCATGCTTCAGCAGGCAGAATTCCTTCAAGTAAGGGATATAGATTATATGTTGATAAACTTATGGATAATCAAAGGTTAACAGCTGAGGAAGATTTGAAAATTAAGCAATATATAATTGATTCTGCAATGCTTGAAGTAGACAAAATAGTAAAACAAACTAGTGCATTATTATCAGAGCTTACTAAATTGACCTGTGTAATTGAATCTCCATCAGTTGAAAAAAGTTTTGTTAAATCAATACAGCTTATTAAAATTGATGATTATAATTTAGTATCAGTTTTTTTAACAGATACGGGATTGATAAAAAATCATATAATGAAATTAAATAGTGGAGTTCCACCAATTGAAACTTTAATGCGAATAAATCAAGTTTTTAATAATAGATTAGTAAATCTATCTATAGAAGAAATAAATCTAGAAGTAATTAATAATTTGAAAAAAGATTTAGGAGAATATGAAGAAATATTTAATGCAATATTACCTGTTTTATATGAGACATTAAATATATCTGATTCATCAGAAGTTTTTATGGAAGGAACAACCAATATATTTAATTATGCAGAATATAATGATATTGATAAAGCTAAAGAAATATTATCACTTTTTAATGATAAAGAATCTATAATGGATTTATTTAATCCTAGCGATAATATTACAATCAGTATAGGTGATGAAAATTACAAAGAGCAAGCTAAGGATTGCAGCATAATATCTGCTGAATATTCTTTTGGTGATAGACCAATAGGTAAAATTGGATTAATTGGACCTAGAAGAATTAATTATTCAAAAGTAATAGCAATTATGTCTGAAGTCATAAAAGAGCTTAATAACATATTAAGCAATCAAAAAATATAGATGTTAGATTTGAAGAGAAGAGGTGTGTTTTTAAAGGTATGAAGAAAAAGAAAGATATCAACAATGAAGAAATTAAAGATGAAGCAGTAGTTAAAGAAACTGTAGATAATGGTCAAGTGGAAAATGAAGAAGTTAGTGAAGCATCGAATGAAGTTTCAGAAAATGATGGAAGCACAGAAGATGATGAGCTAAACATAGTAAAAAAGCAAAAAGAGGAAAATAATAAATTGCAAGAAGAATTAGATATTACTAAAGATAGACTTTTAAGATTGACTGCAGAGTATGAAAATTATAGAAAAAGAACTATTAAAGAAAAAGAAGGAATATATAGTGATGCATATGTAGATGTGCTAAAAGAAATCATTCCAATTCTTGATAATTTAGAAAGAGCTGTTGTAGCTGATGGAAACATCGAAGATTTGAAAAAAGGAATTGAAATGACAATAAAAGGCTGCCAAGATTCATTTGTAAAGCTTGGAGTTGAAGAAATAGATACATCAGGAGAATTTGATCCTAATGTTCACAATGCAGTAATGCATATAGAAGATGAAAACTTAGGTAAAAATACAATAGCAGAGGTTTTCCAAAAAGGATACAAAAAGGAAGAAAAAATAATAAGGCATACAATGGTTAAAGTAGCTAATTAAAAAATTTTATTTTAGAAGTTATAGCTAAAATATAAATTTTAAATATATAAATTAATTAAATTTAAAATAAACTGATAAAGTTTTAGGAGGAATATAAAATGGCAAAAATTATAGGAATTGACTTAGGAACTACAAACTCATGTGTAGCTGTTATGGAAGGTGGAGAACCAACTGTTATTGCTAATGCTGAAGGAGCTAGAACTACTCCATCAGTAGTATCATTTCAAGCAAGTGGAGAAAGACTAGTTGGTCAAGTTGCAAAGAGACAATCAATAACAAATCCAGATAAAACAATTATCTCAATTAAGAGACATATGGGAACAGGATACAAAGTTGATATAGATGGGAAAAACTATTCACCACAAGAAATTTCAGCTATGGTACTTCAAAAAATTAAAGCAGATGCTGAGGCTTATTTAGGTGAAACAGTAACGCAAGCAGTTATTACTGTACCAGCTTACTTTAATGATAGCCAAAGACAAGCAACTAAAGATGCAGGAAAAATCGCAGGTCTTGAAGTTTTAAGAATAATAAATGAACCTACAGCAGCATCATTAGCTTATGGTTTAGATAAAACAGATAATAATCACAAAATCTTAGTTTATGATTTAGGTGGTGGTACTTTCGATGTATCTATTCTAGATTTAGGAGATGGAGTATTCGAAGTATTATCAACTAATGGAGATACAAAACTTGGTGGAGATGACTTTGATGAAAAGATCATGCACTATATTGCAGATACATTCAAAGCTGAAAATGGAATTGATTTAATGCAAGATAAAATGGCACTTCAAAGATTAAAAGAAGCTGCTGAAAAAGCTAAAATTGAATTATCATCATCAATGCAAACAAATATTAATTTACCATTTATTACTGCAGATGCAACAGGTCCAAAGCATATAGATTTAACATTAACTAGAGCTAAATTCAACGAAATTACTCATGATTTAGTTCAAAGATCAATTGAACCAATGAAAAAAGCATTAGCTGATGCTAAGCTTTCATTAAGTGATATTGAAAAAATAATCTTAGTTGGTGGATCAACAAGAATTCCAGCAGTACAAGAAGCAGTTAAAAACTTTACTGGAAAAGAACCATCTAAGGGAGTTAATCCAGATGAATGTGTTGCAGTTGGCGCAGCTATTCAAGCAGGAGTACTTACAGGAGAAGTTAAAGATATCGTATTACTTGATGTTTCTCCATTAACACTTGGAATTGAAACAGCAGGTGGAATTGCTACTCCATTAATCGAAAGAAATACAACTATTCCAACAAAGAAGAGTCAAGTATTCTCAACTGCAGCTGATAGCCAAACATCAGTTGAGATCAATGTAGTTCAAGGTGAAAGACAAATGGCTATGGATAACAAGTCATTAGGACAATTCACGCTTTCAGGAATAGCTCCAGCTCCAAGAGGAATTCCTCAAATCGAAGTAACATTTGATATAGATGCTAATGGTATTGTTAAGGTATCAGCTTTAGACAAAGGAACTGGAAAAGAAGCTAATATCACAATTACAGCTTCAACTAACTTAAGTGATGATGATGTAGAAAAGGCTGTAAAAGAAGCTGAAAAGTTTGCAGAAGAAGATAAGAAGAGAAAAGAAAAAGTTGAAACTGCAAACACTGCAGATCAAACAATCTATCAAATAGAAAAAACATTAGGTGAAGTTGGAGATAAAGCTACAGAAGAAGAAAAAGCTGGAGTTCAATCTAAGATTGAAGATCTTAAGAAGATTAAAGACAGTGATGATATAGAAGCTGTTAAAGCTGCAATTGAAGCAGTAAATCAAGCATTCTATCCAATAGCTACAAAGATGTATCAACAAGCTGGAGGTGCAGAAGGAACTGATCCTAATGCAGCAGCTGGAGGCGCTCAAAGTGCACCACATGATGAGAATGTTGTAGATGCAGATTTTAAGGTAGATGAAGACAAATAAGATAAAATAGGTTGTACTAAATACTAATTATCTAATATAATAGGAGAGGGAAGGCAAACTCGTCTTCCCTTTTCTAAGGTATATGAAAGAAAATAATATTTAGAATATACCTAAAATAAAAAATAAAACCAGGTGGTGAATGTAAATAAATGGCGAACAAAGACTATTATGAATTACTTGGACTTCAAAAAAGTGCAAGTGATGATGAGATAAAAAGAGCCTTTAGAAAATTAGCGGTAAAATATCATCCAGATAAAAATCAAGGAAACGATGAAGCAGAAGCAAAGTTTAAAGAAATAAATGAAGCTTATCAAATTCTATCAGATCCAGAAAAGAGAACTAAATATGATCAATTTGGATCAGCAGCTTTTGATGGTAGTGGAGGCTTTGGAGGCGGAGGCTTCGATGGCTTTGATATGGGTGGTTTTGGTGATATTTTTGAATCATTCTTTGGGGGTGGAGGCAATTCTAGAAGAAAGAATGGCCCAGCACGAGGAAATGACCTTGAATATACAATTACATTAACTTTTGAAGAAGCTATCTTTGGTATTGAAAAAGAAATATCAGTTACTAGAAGTGAAAATTGTGAACATTGTCATGGTAATGGTGCTGAACCAGGTACTAGCTCAAAAACTTGTCCAACTTGTGGAGGCGCAGGTCAAGTAAGAGTACAAAGACAAACTCCTCTTGGAAGCTTTGTTTCAACTTCAACATGTGATACATGTAGAGGTACTGGTAAAATAATTGAAAAACCATGCTCACATTGTAGAGGAAAAGGTAATGTTAGAAAAACAAGAAATATAAAAGTTAACATACCAGCAGGTGTTGATACAGGAAATGTAATGCCACTTCGAGGACAAGGAGAACATGGACAAAGAGGCGGAAATCCAGGAGATTTATATGTAAGAATCAATGTTACACCATCAAAAGTATTCACAAGAAAAGGTAATGATGTATATATAGATACTCATGTTTCTATGGCTAAGGCTGCTTTAGGTACAGAAATAACTGTAGCTACAGTAGATGGAAATGTTAAATATTCGGTACCATCAGGAACTCAATCTGGAACGATGTTCAGATTAAAAGGCAAGGGTATACAAAGAGTTAATTCAAGTGGAAAAGGCGATCAATATGTAAAAGTTATAGTTGATATTCCGAAGACATTGAATAAGGAACAAAAGGAAGCATTATATGATTTAATGAGAGCATCAGGAGAAGAATTTGATGAAGCTAATGCTCCTAAGAAAAAATTATTTGGTAAGAGTAAATAATTAAGAGTATAAGTGAAGCTATTTAAGGATTAGAAAAATCTTTAAATAGCTTCTTTTTTTGTACTAGGGAATTATAATGATCAGAAATTTAGAAAAAGATTAAATCTAATATTAGAAAAGAATTAAATCTAGTACTTAGGAGAAAGCGGAAGAACTTATTTAGCTAAGATATATACTTTATATTAAAGATTTTATAAACTGAGATAAAGCCGACAATCCCTATAACTATAGTAAAATTTATAAAGTTGAGTTATAATGTTTATATTCTAATTAATAATATTCAAGATAATGTTTGAGAATTTGATAAGAAAAAGTTTTTTGTTAAGAAGTTAATCATTATAAATGGGAAGTTTTAATTGGGATTATAGAGCAAAAATATTAAATGAAAATTAGGAGGAATAGTCTTGAAGAATTTAAAAGAAAAATTGTTGGTTGAAATAGAATCGTTTAAAGAGTTAGGTGATAAATTTTTAAATGGAGAAGTTTCTGTTGCAGATTTTAAAAAAGTTTCTGGGGGAATGGGAGTATATTCAGAGCGTAGCAAAAAAGAATTTATGATAAGACTTAGAATACCTTCAGGAATAACTAATATAGAACAAATGAACTGGTTGTGTGATGTAGCAGAAAAATATGAACAGGAAAAATTTCATTTAACTACAAGGGAAGCAGTTCAATATCATAATTTATCAATAGATCAAGTTTGTGGAATCATGAAAGATGGAATAGATAATGACATATATTCTAGAGGTGGAGGAGGAAATTATCCTAGAAATGTAGCTATGTCTCCATTATCTGGAGTTGATAGATTAGAAGCTTTTGATGTAACACCATATGCTTTAGCTGTAAATAATCATTTTTTAAGTAAGATAACAACATATAAATTACCTAGAAAACTTAAGGTATCTTTTTCAAGCAGCAATGATGATTTAGGTCACTCAAGTGTTGCAGATTTAGGATTTTCAGCTGCTATAAAAGATGGTAAAAAATATTTTAGAGTTTATATGGGTGGAGGTCTTGGCAGAAATCCTAAAGTTGGAATTGAATATGATGAACTTATAGAACCAAGTGAAGTTTTATATCATGTAGAAGCTATAACTAATTTGTTTATAAATGAAGGAGATTATGAAAATAGAAATAAAGCTCGTATAAGATACATAGTAGAAAGATTGGGAGAAGAAAAATTTATAGAAGTATATAAAGAACATTTAAAATCAGTTAAGAATACAGAAAAACTGGATTTAGAAGTAACTTTAAAAGAATACACTAAACAAGGGAATGAAATAAATATAAAACATTCAAGATTATATAGCCAAAAGCAAAAAGGGTTATACAGTGTGTATTTTCACCCAATAGGCGGACAAATATATGTTAAAGAATTAAGAAATATTTTAGATAACCTAAAAGGAATAGAAGACTTAGAAATAAGACTTACTATGACAGAAGGAATTTATTTTAGAAATTTAAATGGTGAAGAAGCAAATAAGGTTTTAGATTTGACACAAGATCTTGGTGGAGAAACAGCTATAGAGCAAAGTGTTTCATGTATTGGAGTACCAATATGTCAAGTAGGGATTTTAGAAAGTCAAAAAACATTAAATAATATCATTACTTACTTTAAAGAAAAGAATTATAAAAAAGATGTATTACCAAGAGTTCACATATCAGGATGCGGAAATTCATGTGCTGTTCATGAAGTAGTTGGAATTGGATTTACAGGAAAACGTAAAAAAGTAAATGATAACGTAGAAGATGTATTTGAACTTCATATTAATGGATCGTTTGAAATAGGAAATGCAAGGCTTGGAAAAATTTATGGAGATATACTTGCTTCAGAGGTACCAGAATTCTTATATGAATTAGCATTACTTATAGAAAATAAAAGTATTGATTTTTATGAATTTGTTAAAAATAATGAAAGCGAATTGATAGAAGTAGTAGAAAAATATAAAAAATAAATTAAATTCTCAATTTGGTGTTAACATATACTTGTTTTTTAGATACAATTAGATATAGAAGTTAATTTTATTTTGTTAATTGTTATACAAAAGATGGCTTTAAAATATAGAAGGTAAATATATTTAATATCTAAAAAACAAGGGGGCTTAAAAGTGTGGATAAAAACTAGAAAAATAGTAATAGTAGGTAGCGGAAATGTAGGTTCACATTGTGCGTTTTCATTAGCAATACAAGGAGTATGTGATGAAATTGTAATGATTGATAAGCTTCAAGAGAAGGCAAATGCTGAAGCTGTTGATTTAAGTGATACAGTTTCATATTTGCCTCATTATGTGAAAAGTAGAAAAGGAACTTTTAAGGATTGTAAAGATGCAGATATTATAGTAGTGAGTCTTGGTGTGCCTCCAGAAGTTAATAAAGCACGTTTAGATTTTTTAAAGGATACAATAAGAGAAATAGACACTATAATAAATCCAATATTAGAATCAGGATTTGATGGTATATTTATAGTTATATCAAATCCAGTAGATGTGATAGCACATTATATATGGCAAAAGACTGGTTTCCCTAAAAATAAAGTATTTGGAACTGGAACTACTTTAGATTCATCAAGGCTTAGAAGAATATTATCGGATGAAACAGGAATAGAACAAAAATCTATACAAGCATATTGTATGGGAGAACATGGGGATTCACAAATGGTTCCTTGGTCTCATGTATATTTTGGAGGGAAACCACTATTTGATTTGATGAAAGAAAAACCAGAAACTTATGGAAAACTTGATTTAGAAAATCTGGCTTATAGAACTGCTAATGCAGCATATGAGATAATACAGGGAAAAAGATGTACAGAGTTTGGAATAGCAGCAGGTTTAACTGAAATAGTTAAAACTATATATCATGATGAAAAGAAGATATTACCAGCATCTACATTGTTAGACGGAGAATATAATCAAAACCATGTATTTGTAAGTGTACCTGTAGTGATGGGGAAAGATGGAATAGAAGAAATAATTGAAATAAATTTAATGGAACAAGAACAAAAAGAATTTGATCGTAGTTGTATAATATTAAAAGACTATATAGAAAAAGCAAGAATGCTTTAATACAAAAAATGCAGGAATTAGTTTTTTCCTGCATTCTTACTTATTTAGGCGTATAGTATTTTTCATATAACAAGCAGGAACCATAAAAAGCAATGATAGTAATCAAAAATTGAAATGGTATTAATGTAATAGGGGGTAAATAATCAACAAGTATTATTAAAATTTTAATGAATAACCCTGTTAAAATCATGGTGCCTATAATTGGATATATTTTTAATATTGGTATACTAACAGAGGCTAAATAAAAAAAATGTATAATAAGTGGCCAGAAGATTGTGAAGTATAACAAATAATATATATAAGGTAGTTCAAAATTTAAATTCATGTATGAGGGATAAAATCGATTCATAACTTTTACACCAATAAAATTTATACATAAACATATTAAAAAAATAAAAATGTTAACTATAATTCGTACTATTAATATTTTTACAAAAGATTGAGGTATACTTTTTTCTAAAAGTGAGTATGGTTGTCTTAATTCGAAAATTAATGAAATAGAAGGATACATAATTATAAAAAAAATAATACTCATGAATACCACTAGCTTTGAAGAAATTAAAAATATAGCATATATATTAGGTGGTTCTAGATTGTTTTTAATAGGAGCTATAGAGCAAATAAATAGCAAAACAAATAAAGCTGTAAATATCCATTTTAATGTGTTTATTTCTTTTAATACTGCCCACTTCAGAATTTTAATCATTATTTATTACCTCCAAATAATATTCTTCAACTGATTTGTTATGTTTTTCTCTAATTTCATCAGCGGAAAATGAAATAACTTCATTTTTCTTTAAAATAATAATGTCATCAAAAATTGTTTGTAAATCACGTAGCAGATGAGTTGCAATGATTATAATAGAATCTTCTTGAATATTTGAAAGAATTGTTTGAATAATATCTTTTTTTATTTTTGGATCTAAGCCAGCAACAGGCTCATCTAATAGATATAAGGGTACTCTTCTTGACAGATTGAGCATTAAACAGATTCTTTCTTTATTTCCTTTTGAAAGATACTTGATTTTCAAATTTAAATCCAAATTAAATTGATTGCATAGTTTATTTGCTTTGTTAACATCAAAGCTTTTAAAAAAATCACTATAATACGCTATAGCATCTTTAATACGCATCCAAGGATATAAATTAAAAGGTTCTATTAAGAATGATATTTTTTCTCGTGTTTGATAAGATATTTTATCTCCATTTATAAATACATCTCCATTATCTGGGTTTTCAAAACCGGCAATAATACGAAGTAAGGTTGTTTTACCAATGCCATTTTCACCTAATAATCCTATAACTTTGCCCTTAGATATAGAAAAAGACAAATTATTAAATACATTGTTTTTTCCAAAAGATTTACTTATACTTTTGATTTCTAGGGAATCACTCATGATTTAACTCCTCCTTTAATGTTTTTAAAATATCACAATTACTTAGTCCCATATTTTTCATTCGTGTTACAAATTCTTGTGTTTGTGCATGAATCATTTTTTTTGCTAAGCTGTTCTTGCTTCCATCTATAATAAAGCTTCCAATGCCTTTGCGTACTTGAATAATTCCATCCTGTTCTAATTGTTGAATTGCTCTTTGAATTGTTAAAGCGGTTACTTCATATATGGTAGAATATTCTCTTATCGAAGGAAGTTTATCTCTATCATTTAATTGCCCTCTAATGATTTGTTCTTTGATATCATTACAAATTTGTATGTATATTGGAATATTATCTTGAAATATTGTAATCATCTCCTTAACACTGTGGTACATAAGTATTACAGTTGTATGTTACCAATGTATTATATAATTGTCAAATATTAAGATTTTAAAATATAAAAATTGCAATATAAATTTTTATATGTATAATTATTATGAATGATAAAAGATGGAGTGAATAACATGAGAATGAGAAAAAAGCCATGGGCAAGACCTGAGCTTGATAGTTGTAACTTTTTTGTTATAAAACCTAAAGAGTATAAAGGCAAGTGGAAAGAATTTTTTGGAAATGATAAGCCTATATATTTAGAGCTTGGATGTGGAAAAGGTACTTTTATAGCAGTACATGGATCTGAAAATCCTAATATTAATTACATTGCAATTGATATAAAAGATGAAGTTTTAGGATTGGCAAAGAGAAATATTGAAAAAGCATATGAAGAAAAAAACACAGCTTTAGATAATATAAAGTTAATGGCTCAAGAAATAGGACTTATTAATGAAATGTTAGGTGAAGAAGATTTAATAAGCAGAATATACATAAATTTTTGTAATCCTTGGCCTAAGGAAAAACATAAAAAGAGAAGATTGACTCATACAAGACAGTTAGAACAATATAAGACATTCTTAAAAGAGAATGGTGAAATTTATTTTAAAACAGATGATGACGAATTATTTGAGGAATCGCTTGAATATTTTAAAGAAGCTGGTTTTGAAATTACATATATAACTTATGATCTTCATAAAAGTGATTTTAAGGGTAACGTAGAAACAGAGCATGAAAAGATGTTTACTGAACATGGAATAAAAACTAAATTTTTAATTGCTATTAAGAGTTAAGACAATTATAAGAAATAGGTTGATAAATAAGCAGTACCTGCGAATAATAATTACAATATCTTAAAAATATAAGCACTTAGAAACTTAAAAATAAAAGTATAAAAATATTTACGAGGTTAATAATTTATAGTTATAATGATGATTTTAGATACATTTCTAAAAATATATTTAAAGAAATCTCTAAAGAATTTCATCAAAAACTGTTCATTACCCACAGGGTACCCATAAAGGGTATTAACTGATAACGGAATTAAAGGAAGGATGATAAACATGGATGGAATATGGATTGAAGTTAGTATAATAACAAAAAGTGAGGTATTAGAGCCTATATCAGGAATATTTTATGGATTAAATTGCCCCAATGTTGCAATTGAGGATCCGGAAGATTTACTTTCAAGAGAACAAGGACCATTAACTTGGGATTTTGCAGATATAAATATTTTAGAACATAAAGGAACAGCAGCTGTAGTTAAGGCTTATTTTTCACAAGATGACAAAGTTGAAGAAATTGTTGCGCATGTAAAAGAAAAACTTTCAGAACTTAAGGAATTTGGATTTGATATTGGTGAAGGAAAAGTAGAATTTAAAACACTGCATGAAGAAGACTGGGCAAATAATTGGAAGCAATATTATAAACCAGTAAAAATAACAGATAAAATTGTTATTAAACCTATTTGGGAAGAATATGAAAAGACTGAAGAGGAATTAATAATTGAATTAGATCCAGGTATGGCATTTGGAACAGGAACTCACGAAACTACTAGAATGTGTATTCAAGCCTTAGATAAGTATGTAAAGCCTAATACAACAGTATTTGATGTTGGATGTGGGTCTGGAATACTTGCAATTGCAGCAGCAAAGCTTGGTGCTAAACATGTTGTAGGAGTTGATTTAGATCCTGTTGCAGTTGATTCATCTGAAGAAAATATTAGCTTTAATAATTTAGGTAATATTGAAATACTAGAAGGAAATCTTTTAGATGTAGTAGAAGGTAAAGCTGATATAGTAGTTGCTAATATAATAGCAGAAATTATTTGTATTTTAACTGAAGATGTTAAAAAGGCATTAAATGAAGGTGGATTATTTATTACATCAGGAATAATTCATGATAGAGTAGATATGGTTAAAGAAAAATTCGAAGAATGTGGTTTTGAAGTTATAGAAATAAATAAAGATGGCGAATGGAATTGTATAATTGCAAAATTAGTTAATAACTAGTAATAAATAGTGAATAATTAAGAATTAATAATTATTCATGATAAGAAATCTTTTCGGGGATTTCAACATAACTATTAACAGATAATTGTTAACTCTTAACTGAATGGAGTTGGTTTTTGTGCATAAGTTTTTTACAGAATCTAATAATATTACTGAAACAGAAGGTAAAATCCTTGGTGATGATATAAAACATATTTATAGAGTTTTAAGGTTATCAGAAGGTGAAGAGGTCGTATTAAATAATTGTGAGGGAATAGAATATTTAGGAGAAATAAAGACTATAACTAAAAGTGAAGTTATAGTTACTATACTAAAAAAACTATATATAAATAATGAAAGTAAAGTTAAAGTACATCTTTTTCAAGGCTTGCCTAAAGGTCCTAAGATGGATTTAATAGTACAAAAGGGAACAGAACTTGGCATATTTGAATTTATTCCTACGATTACAGATAGAGTAGATGTAAAGCTTAAGGGAGAATTTAAAAAGCTTGATAGATTAAATAGAATTGCACTAGAGGCATCAAAACAGTCAAAAAGAAGTATTGTGCCACAAGTTAAAGAAGTTATTGATTTTAAGGAAGCCTTAGAACAATTAAAAGAAATGGATTTAGTTATAATTCCTTATGAAAATGCAGAAGACTTTGGAATTAAAAGTCTTATAAATCATTTTAAAAAGGAAAATAAGGATTTAAATAATATAAAAGACGTTGGGATTTTAATAGGTCCAGAAGGCGGCTTTGAAGAAGATGAAATCAATGTTTTAAAAGAACAAGGTTTTTATATTGTAACCCTTGGAAATAGAATATTACGAACAGAAACAGCTGGATTTACAGCAACAGCTTTAATTCAGTATGAACTGGGTGACCTAGGAGGAATGCTATTATAATGGGAGAAAACCAAGTGAAAATAGTTAGAGTAAATAATGAAAAAATTCAAGTTAAAAATATTTCAGATAAAAAAATAAAGAAAACTAGTGAAGGAAAAAGTCTGGTGGCTTTTGCAACTTTAGGATGCAGGGTAAATCATTATGAAACTGAAGCAATGGCAGAAAAGTTTATACGAGAAGGTTATGAAGTTACCGATTTTGAAAACTTTGCTGACGTTTATGTTATAAATACATGTTCAGTAACAAATATGAGTGATAAAAAATCAAGACAAATAATAAGCAGAGCAAGAAGAACTAATGAAAATGCAGTAATTGCTGCAGTTGGCTGTTATTCTCAAGTATCACCAGAAGAAGTAGCCCAAATAGAAGGCGTAGATGTTGTCCTTGGAACAAGAAATAAGGGTGATATAGTTTATTATATCAATAAAGCTAAGGATGAACAAAAACCACAGTTAATGGTTGGAGAAGTTCTTAAAAATAAACAATTTGAAGATTTAAATATAGAAGAATATCAAGATAAGACAAGAGCATTTTTAAAGATACAAGATGGCTGTAATAGATTTTGTGCTTATTGTTTAATTCCATATACAAGAGGAACAACTTGTTCTAAAGATCCAGAAAAGGTATTAAATGAAATAAATAAACTATCTGAACATGGTTTTAAGGAAATAATATTATCTGGAATTCATACAGCTTCCTATGGAGTAGATTTAGATGGAAATGTAACATTAATAACTTTATTAGAAGAAATTGAAAAGATGGATGGAATAGAAAGAGTAAGAATAGGTTCTATTGAACCAAGCTTCTTTACAGATGAAGTAATTGAAAAGATGAAAAATATGAAAAAGTTATGCCCACAATTCCATTTATCACTTCAAAGTGGCTGCGATGCTACTTTAAAAAGAATGAATAGAAGATATACTGCTAAAGAGTATGAAGATGCAGTTAACAGGATAAGAAAAAATTTAAAGGATGCTTCTATAACAACAGATGTAATTGTTGGATTTCCAGGGGAAACTGATGAAGAATTTAATGAAACCTATGAATATTTGAAAAGAATTAAGTTAACTAAAACTCATGTATTTAAATTTAGTCCAAGAAAGGGTACTAAGGCAGCAGATATGATTAATCAATTAGATGGTACTATTAAAGAAAATAGAAGTAAGGCCCTAATTGAATTAAATGCAAAAAATGAAAGTGATTTTAGTAAATCCTTAGTTGGAAGAGATTTAGATGTTTTAATTGAACAAGAAGTTTCTAAAAAAACAGGGGTATTTGAAGGATATACTAGAAATTATGTAAAAGTAGAAATACCTAATGGGAATGAGGATATGATAGGTAAAATAATTCCATGCAACATAAAGGAAGCAAATGGTGATTCTGTTATTGGAAAAGCATTATAAACTTTGATATAATAAATGGAAAGTGAATAAAAAAATAATTATATTTACTTTGTAAGTTTAGAACTTAATATATGTAATAGCACAATTAAAAATAATATATAAGTATATAAGCTTAATAAACTCTTTGTGAGTTTAGTATAGAATTGTTAACTATTAACAATTAACTCTTAACTGATTTGAATGGGGGTGAAATTTATGGAAGATTGTTTATTTTGTAAAATTGCAAAGGGAGAAATTCCAAGCAAAAAAGTATATGAAGATGAGACGGTATATGCTTTTTATGATATAAATCCAGAAGCACCGATTCATTTTTTAGTTATACCTAAAGAGCATATTAAAAGTGCTAATGATTTAAATGATAATAATATTGATATTATTTCACATATATTTAAGGTTATTAATAAATTAGTAGTTGAACTTAATATAGCTGATAAAGGATATAGAATTATCAATAACTGTGGTGAAGATGGAGGACAGACTGTAAACCATATTCATTTTCATGTACTTGGTGGAAGAAATTTACAATGGCCGCCAGGCTAAGGCTAAAGTTAAGTTAAAATTAAGTTAGAAATCTGTTGAGATTTTTTCTTAAATTCTTGACATTGTTTATTGGAATATTGTATAATATAGCATGTGTTATTAAGCCCATAGCTGAGTTAATATAAGCTAGCGGAGGGAGGGATATTAAATGTCAGAAATCAAAGTTGGAGAAAACGAAACACTTGAAAGTGCGTTAAGAAGATTTAAGAAAAAATGTGCTAGAGCTGGGGTTCTTTCTGAAGTTAGAAAGAGAGAACATTATGAAAAGCCAAGCGTTAAGAAAAAGAAGAAATCAGAAGCTGCTAGAAAGAGAAAGTTCAAATAATGATATTTTCTTTTGAAAGAAGGTAAAAATATGTCAGCAATTAAAGATAGATTACAAGATGATTGGAAAGCTGCTTTAAAAGCAAAAGATAAATTCACGGCTAGTGTAATTACTACAGCTAAAGCTGCCTTATTGATGGTTGAAAAAACTGACAATAGAAAGCTTGAAGAGGATGAAGTTATTAGTATATTAGCTAAAGAAGTCAAGCAAAGAAGAGAATCTATGCTTGAATTTGAAAAGGGGAATAGACAAGATTTAGTAGATCAGTGTAAAGCTGAAATAGAAATTTTGTTGAAATACCTTCCTCAGCAGTTAGGTGAAGAAGAAATAAAACAAATAGTAAAAGATTCAGCTGAAGAATTGGGTGCAAATAGCATTAAAGATATGGGAAAAGTTATGTCAGCTGTTAGACCTAAAGTAGTAGGGAAAGCTGATGGCAAGCTTGTAAGTGAGATTGTTAAAGAATATTTAAATAATAAATAATAAAAGAACTCAGGATTTTTCTTGAGTTCTTTTATTATTTGCGCATAATATGGAATTTGATAATCAGTAAAAGGACATGTTCTTAATAGTGGGAAAACTTTGTATGACTATTAATTAGTTTATTTATAAAAAAAATATTGCCAAACATTACAATAAATACTATACTACAACTAGTAATGTATAAAATTGTTAAAATTAGCAAGAAAAATGAGGTAACTATAGAAAAAAAGATAAATATAATAAACTATTTAGAGATAAAGTATGGAAAATTTCAAAACAGAGTCTAAAGAGTTAACTTAATTATTAAGGAGTATAGTATATGAAAAAGTCGCTAAAAAAATTAATAAGTCTTGCATTAGTAGTATTTTGTTTTTCATTATGAAATTTCTCAAGAACCGCTAAAGCGGATACATTAAAGTCAAATTTATATGAAGAATATAATAATACTAGAGGAATAAGTGAAGAGGAGCTACAAGAGATAAAAGATACCTCAGATACTAAAGGACTTAAAGGAAATCAAATATCTAAAGTTGGTTTACTTAATTCAGAAAAAAATAATGATTATCCAATTATTTTAGTACATGGATTTATGGGATATGGAAGAAATGAAGGATTGGGAATTAAGTATTGGGGTGGATTAGAAGATTATGAAAAAGAATTACAAGAAACAGGACATGAGACTTACACAGCTGTATTGGGACCTGTTTCAAGTAATTGGGACAGGGCATGTGAATTATATGCTTATATTGTAGGTGGCACTGTAGATTATGGTGCTGCCCATGCAGCAAAATTTGGGCATACAAGGTATGGTAAAACTTATCCAGGAGTATATAAAGATATAAGTGATCAAAATAAAGTTCATCTTGTAGGTCATAGTATGGGTGGACAAACTATACGTGCACTTACACAATTATTAAGTGAAGGTTTTAAAGATGAAATAAACTATAATCAAAAAAATATTTCTCCATTATTTACAGGGGGAAAACATTGGATACATAGTGTAACAACTATTGCTACTCCAAATGATGGAACAACATTAGCAGATAGAAATATAGCTATTAATGGTGCAAATTCGTTAGTTGGTCTACTTGGTATCTTGAGCGGGTCCAATGATCCTTTGAAGTCAGTGATAGACTTTAAACTAGATCAGTGGTCATTAACAAAGGGCAGTGATGAATCTTATAAACATTATAATGATAGAGTCTTAAATAGTGATATATGGAATAAAACAAAAGATATTGCACCATATGATTTAACAACTTATGGATCCGAGGAACTTAATAAATGGGTACATGCGCAACCTGATGTTTATTACTTCTCTTGGACAACTGAAGCAACAAAGAAATCAGAAATTACAGGACACCAAATTCCTAAATTTGGTCAAATGAATCCAGTCTTTTATGTAACAGGGCTTGAAATTGGTAAATATAAAAGAAATGAATCAGGTAAACCTGTAATTGATAAAAGTTGGTGGCCTAATGATGGAGTTGTTAATACTATAAGCCAAAATGGACCTAAACTAGGATCATCAGATATTATTAGACAATATAATGGTGCCTCTGTAAAGGGACAGTGGAATGCAATGCCTACTATTTTAAAGATGGATCATGAAAAGGCAACTGGATTTTTTCAAAATATGGAGCAATGGTATGTTGATTATGCTGACTTTTTATGTACATTACCAGAGTAATATATGAAATTACAAGAAAAATATTTGATAGAAAGTGATATCATGATTAGTAAAATTACTTTTTAGAAGTTATGTAAAAATGGTATCGAATGACTATTGTAAGATTAGTGGAAAATTAAATCTTACTGTAGTCATTTCTATTTTTATCAGAAATATATTCTCTAGGCCATAATCAAAAATAAATTTTTTTGTTGTGTGTTTTAAAAAAAATTATAACTATAATAGCGTAGTGTGAATTGCTAATGTGCATTAATTTTAAATCTCTATCATAAATTAAAATGAAGAAGTTTATGTAGGAGGAAAGGATGGAAGAAAAATTTCAAAAGGGAAAAGAAAAAATATTTGATAAATTAGATTTTCCAAGAGATATTTCATTGGAGCTACCAAAGATAATAGTTGTAGGAAATAGGGAAATTACAATTGAAAATCATAAAGGCATTATATTTTTTGAAACTAATATGGTTAAAATAAATTCTAGAATAGGAGCTATATTAATAAAAGGTGAAGAATTTGAGATACTTTTTATTGCTGAAACAAGCATTACTATAAGTGGGATTTTTCAGGGTATCTCATATGAAAGGTAAAACACATGTTTAATAAAAGGAAATTAGGACAAGTAACCATAGAAGTAAGTATTTTAATGCCAGAAAAAATATTAAATGTGCTTTGGAATAATGAAATTTACACTTGCAATATTGTAAAGGTTGATTTAGCAACAATTAGATTTACTATATATACTAATGATTATAAAGAGGTAGAAAAATTAATAAAAAAATACAACGGAAAATTAAGAATAGTTAATACAAGTGGTATAATAGTGTTACTTATGAAAATGAAAAGGAAAGTTTCGTTAGTAATTGGAGCTGGATTATTTTTTATAGTTATATATATATTATCTAATTATATATGGGCTATAGATATACAAACACAAAAAAACTTGTCTCCATTTGAAATAAGGCAGCAGCTTTCAACAATTGGAATTAAACCAGGATTAAATAAATCCAAAGTAAATGTGCGTGAATTAGAAAAACAAATGGAGAATTTAAATGCTGAAATAATGTGGATTAGAATTAGAATAGAAGGATCAACTTTGAAATTAGTTGTAAAGGAAAAAGTGAATCCGCCATCTATAGAAAAAGTATCGTTTAATCAAGTTGTGGCTAAAATGGATGGAGAAGTAAAGAGAGTGTATACTAATTCAGGGAATCCAGCAGTAGTGCCAGGGAATATAGTAAAAAAGGGTGATAATTTAATACTACCTATTCAAGGACGTGAAGGTTTCCAAATAGAAGTAAAGCCTAGTGGAACAGTTATAGCAAATACATTTTATGAAAAATTTATGGAAATTCAAATAAGTGGAGAAAAACTTGAGAGAACAGGAAAGCAAAATAGTGATGTTTATTTGAATATTTCTGGAAAAAAAGTTTACTTAAAAAAAGCTATAAAAGGATTTGCTTATTATGATAAAATAGAAGAAACAAATGGGTTCTTTAACAAAATAATATATTTTGAAAAAAAAGGCAAAATTATAAATTTAGATAGAGATAATACAGTTAAGGACGCTAAAGAAAAATTGGAAGCTTCACTAAAAAAGACACTTAGTAATGATTCTAATATTATAGATAGTAAGGTTACAGTAGAAGACGTTAAAGAAGGAACAATATTAGTTAAAGTTATATTTACTGTAGAACAGGATATTGCTCAAAGCATATCATAAGACATAGTTTGAAAATAAATTTTTATGTCTAATAATTTATTATGGATGAAAAGGTGAATAACATGAATATAAAACAAAATAATGAAAATAGAAATAGTAGAAGTCAAAGAATTACATTATTTATAGTTGTATTTAGTATAGGTTATTTATTGCTTATCACTGCAATAACTCCAAAGCAATATAATTTAAAAGTAGGTGAAATACCTAGAGTAGATATTAAAGCTCCAAGAGATATAGTAGATGAAAAAGCTACTAAAGAAAAGCAAGAACAAGCATTAGAAAAGGTTGGAGAGCAGTATACGTTAAAAACCGAAGTTAAAAAAGGTGCAGAAGATGATGCTAAAGCTTTGTTTGAAAAACTTATAGAAATAGGGAATAAATCTAATTCAACAACTGGAGTAAAAGATAGTGATAAAATAATTGAATTAAATAAATTAACAGAAGTTAAGTTGACAGAAGATCAAGCTAAAATACTAATAAGTATTTCAAAAGAAAAATTAGTAGATTTAGAAGTTAAAATAGTTTCTATAATTGACAAAGCATATGAAAAAAATATAAATGAAAATGATGAAAATGCTGTTAAGAGTGCAAGAGATCTTACAGCAACAAAAATAGATGAGTTGAATTTAGATGCAGGAATATCAAATGTATTAAAAACAATTATTTCAGCTAAAATAAATCCTAATGTTTTTTATGATAAAGAAAAAACAGAAGAGAAAATACAAGAAGTTCAAAAAAATATATCAAAAGTAGTAATAAAACAAAATCAAACTATAGTAAAAGAAGGAGAGCCAGTAACACAAAGTCAAATAGATATTTTATCAGAACTTGGAATGTTAAGTGATCAAAATGAAGCTGGTTATTTATATGTATATCTAGCTCTTGCAGTATTTTTAGCTATGATATTATTTCTTCAATATAGTTACATTAGATTGAATTATAAAGAAATATTTAAGAATAATAAAAAACTTATTTTAATAAGTGTTATAAATTTAATATCCTTAATATTAGCTAGAACTATAGGTATTATATCACCTTTTTTAATTCCTTTTGCTTGTGCCCCTATGATGCTTACATTGCTTTTAAATTATAAATTAGCATTTGTGGTTAGTAGTTTAAATATAATTTTAATAGGTGCAATAAATGGATTTGATATTCAAATTATGATATTAGGTATAGTTAGTTCTATACTTGGGTCTACCCTATTAAAAAAGATGCAGCAAAGAAATGAACTTTTATATTCAACTGTAAATATTGCAATTGTGAGCACTGTACTTACATTATCCACAGGTATATTAATATCAAGTAATTTTATTGATGTACTGTTAAAGAGTGGAATAACAATTGTAGGAGGTCTTTTATCAGGAATATTTGCATTAGGTATTTTGCCATTTTTAGAAGGAACATTTAACGAGGTTACAACTTTGAAATTGTTAGAATTATCAAATCCTAACAATCCACTTCTGAAAAAATTATTAATGGAAGCACCAGGAACATATCATCATAGTATGCTTGTTGCTAATATTGCTGAAATGGCAGCAGAAGAAGTTGGTGCTAATTCAGTAATTACAAGAACAGGGTGTTACTATCATGATGTTGGAAAAACAGAAAGACCATACTTTTTTGGGGAAAACCAAATGGGAGGTGAAAATCCTCATGTTAATATACCACCTAATTTAAGTGCAATGATAATAAAATCTCATGTAAAAGATGGTCTTGAATTAGCAAAAAAATATAAACTTCCACAGGTGATTCAAGATATTATAGTAGAACATCATGGAACAACATTAGTAAAATACTTTTATTATACAATGAAGAATAATTCAGAGGATCCTGAAAAAATCAAAGAAGAGGACTATATGTATGAAGGTCCTATACCGAGTTCAAAGGAAGCTGGTATAGTTATGCTTGCAGATAGTGTTGAGGCTTCTGTAAGATCAATTAAAGAACCTGATAAAGAGAAAATAAATGATATGGTAAATTCTATAATTAATGATAAGTTATCATCAGGGCAATTAAATAATTGCAATTTGACCTTAAAGGATATAGAAAAAATTAGAGTGTGTTTCCGAAATGCACTAAATGGTATATATCATCAAAGAGTAGAATATCCAAAAGAAAAAATAAAAGACTTAAATAATGAAGACAAAGAAAATGAAACTAAGGAGTAAGTGAAATTAATGATTTATGTTGATAATAGACAAAACAAAATAGAAATCACAGATAACTTTGTAAATAAATTAACTGAAGTAATAGAATTTGTATTAAAAGAAGAGGAAGTTAGAATAAAATGTGAGGTTTCTTTGTTATTTGTAGATAATGAAGAAATTAAAGAAATTAATAATGATACTAGAGGAATAAATAGAGAAACTGATGTATTATCTTTTCCTATGTTAGAATATGAACATAAAAAGGTATTTAAGGAAATGTATAAGGATTATAAATTTTCTCCAGCTGATTTTGATGGAGAAGAGCTTGTACTTGGAGATATAGTACTTTCTTTAGAAAAGGCACTAGAACAAAGTGAAGAATTTAATCATTCATATGAAAGAGAAGCATCATATTTAGTAGTACATTCAGTATTACATCTTTTAGGATATGATCATATGGAGGAAGACGAAAAAAAAGTTATGAGAAGCAGAGAAGAAGAAATATTAAATAAGCTTAGCATAACTAGAGAATAAGGTCAGTTAACAATTAATAATTAAGGTTGAAATCCATAGGCTTTCTTTTAATAATTTTTTTAAAAGCCTATGGCTTTTCTTCCTTCATTGAAAAGTACAAATTGTACATTGTCAATTATTAATGATTTGACATTAGATTTTATCAATCTTTCAGACTTGGAAAATTTTACACTTTCACAGTATTACATCAAAAAAGCACGAAGTGCAACTAAGATCAATTCATCTATAAAGAGAGTGCGAAGCACAATCATAACTATTCAAGCACAGCTAAGAAATTATAATAAAAAACAAATTACAAGGAGTATCAAAATTATAACTATAACTGTTAACTTTTAATTAGACAAAGTGGGTGAATAAATGAAAATCAAAAAGACATTGGAAAGTTTTAATAATGCGATAACTGGGATTATAGACACTGTTAGAACAGAAAGAAATATGAAAATACATTTAATTTCAGCTTTAGGTGTATTAATTGTGAGTTTTTTCTTTGATATAAGCAAATATGAATTTCTTATTTTAGTAGTAACTATAACAATGGTTATAGCAGCAGAATTGATAAATACAGCTATAGAAGCAACTATAGACATGACTACTAATTATTATCATCCGCTAGCTAAAATAGCTAAAAATGCAGCAGCTGGAGCTGTATTAATTGCAGCTATTAGTGCTGTATTAGTTGGATATGTTATATTTTGGGATAAATTATCTAGCTTTTCATTTGATGTAATCAGAAAAGTTAAAAATTCGCAGCCATACACCATACTTATTGTATTAGTAATAGTTTGTATAGTAACAATAATAGCAAAGGCAATTTTTGGTGAGGGAACACCTTTAAAAGGAGGAATGCCAAGTGGTCATAGTGCATTAGGATTTTCTATAGCAACGGCAATATCATTGATAACAGAAGAACCTATTTGTATATTATTAAGCTTTTTATTGGCATTTATAACTGCGCAAAGTAGAGTTGATTCTGAAGTGCATAGTATTTCAGAAGTAATAGTTGGAGCGATTTTTGGAATAATATTAACGTTATTCATTTTTACATTGTTTAGGCTTTAAGCTTGAAAGAAAATCAAAAGAAAAATAAGTCATATGAGAAATATTATTTAGGAACAAGTCTTAAATAATATTGCACATTGTCAATTAACTTATAAATAGAGTATACTATTTGTAAAGTAGCATAATGTTATTTAAGCTTTCTATTAATGAAGCTTATTTTGAGGAGGAAAAAATGTTTAAATCAGGATTTGTTACAATAGTTGGAAGACCAAATGTAGGTAAGTCAACTTTATTAAATTACATAATGGGAGAAAAGTTATCAATAGTTTCAAATAAACCACAAACTACAAGAAATAATATTCAAACAATATTAACTGATGAGGATTATCAAATAGTTTTTGTTGATACACCTGGTATACATAAGCCTAAGCATAAATTAGGTGAGTATATGGTAAATGCAGCAAAAGAGTCAACCAATGATGTTGATTTAGTATTATTCTTAACAAACCCAGATGAAGAAATAGGAAAGGGTGACAAATTTATATTAGAAACATTAAGGGGCAAAAAATGTCCTGTATATCTAGTATTAAATAAAATTGATGAGAGCACCCAAGAAAGAGTTGCAAAAAGCTTAGAGATGTATTCAAAAGAATTTGAGTTTGCAGAAATAATACCTATAGCAGCAATTAAGGGAAAGAATGTTGATAGATTAGTAGAGCTTATGAAAAAGGCAATGCCAGAAGGTCCTAAATATTATCCAGATGATATGATAACAGATGTTCAAGAAAAATTTGTTGTATCTGAGATTATTAGAGAAAAGGCTTTGAGAACTTTAAGAGATGAAGTACCTCATGGTATAGCTGTAGATATAATTCAAATGAAACAAAATGAAATAGGAACATATCATATAGAAGTAGATCTAATATGCGAAAAGGATTCACATAAAGGTATAATAATAGGAAAGAATGGGCAGACGCTTAAAAGAATTGGGGAAACTTCTAGATATGAATTAGAAAAATTCTTAAGAGCTAAGGTTAATGTGAAAATATGGGTTAAGGTAAGAAAAGAATGGAGAGATAATCAACTTTTATTAAAGGAATTAGGTTATAAGAAAAATAAGTAGGAGATGATTAATCTGTCAATTTTAGAAACTAAAGCTGTTATTATAAAAACACAAGATTTTAAAGAAAATGACAAATTAGTTTGGTTTTATACTGAAAAATTAGGTAAAATTACAGCTGTAGTCAGAGGTGCAAAAAAAAGCAAGAGTAAGTTTTTAGCATTGACACTCCCATTATGTTATGGAGAATATATGGTGTATAAAGGCAAAAATCTATATACTCTTCAAGAAGGAAAGATAATTAATTCATTTCAAGGGCTTTTAGATAATCTGCATAAACTTACATTTTCATCATATTTATGTGAACTCATAGATATTGCTTGCTCTGATAATGAAATTAATGTGGAGCTTTTCAGAAATTTAGTTACAACATTATACTTATTAAATACAAATGCATTAGATTATGAATTGTTAATAAGAGCTTTTGAACTGAAATTATTAAAATCTACAGGATATAATTTGACGCTTGATAGGTGCAGTATTTGTAGAAAAAAAATATCTTCGTCAAATTATATAAGCTTATCTTACTATGGAGGCGTATGTGAAGAGTGCCCTAGAGAACATGGGTTATTTATATCGAAAGGTGCATATAATGCGTTGAGATTCCTGATGAACATGAATGTAGATAAATTATATAGGTTAAATTTAAATAATGATATAAAGGCAGAAATAGAAAAGGTAACTACCTTTTTAATCTGCAATAATTATGCAAGAAAACCAAAAAGTTTAGATATGTTAAATTTTATTAAGGAGTGATTATTTATGGAAAAAGTAACATTAGAAAAAGTTGATATGGTCCGAGAAAGAACAGGTATAAGTTATGAAAAAGCAAAACAAGCTTTAGAAGCAAGCGAAGGAGATATATTAGAGGCTTTAATATATATTGAAAAGACTCAAGATATGTCAAACAGCAACGAGGCTTTTGAAGCTGATGCTGAAAGTAAAGCTGCAATTTCGATTGAAGAACTAAAGGCTTGTATTAAACAAATAATAGAAAAAGGAAATGTTACAAGAATAAAAATCAAAAAAGATGATGCTGAATTAATTGATATTCCTGTTAATGCAGGGATTGCAGCAGGTGTTGTTGCAATTGTAATTCCGCCAATACTTGCAGCATGTGTTATTGCAGCAATAGCAACTAAAATCACAATAGAAGTGACAAAGGAAGATGGATCTATAGAAGTTATAAATACACAAGTATCTAAAGTTGCAAATGATGTTAAAAATAAGGCAAATGAATTTGCAGATATGGTTAAATCTAAAGTTAATGAAATGAAAAATGATATTAAAGATAATAAAAATGATTCAAAACAAAAAGAATATACAGGATCTGATACAGTATATACTTATACTGTAAACTTTGAAGAGGATAAAGGGAAAACTGAAGAGAAGGTTGAAGAAAAGGAAGAACCAAAGAATTAAAAGATATATATAGGAATATAGCGAAAAATAGATATAAAACAGAAATAAAATTATTATACAAGAAATATTTAGAGAATTTGTTTGATTTTTCTGAAAATTAAGTCTAGTCAAACAATAATTACATGATATAATAAAAGAGTGGTAATAATAAACTAAATATTTCTTGTTTTGTAGAAAGAGGGATAAGATTGAAATTATCACCTAGGCAAGAGGAAATAATATGTTTAGTAAAGGAAAACCAACCAATAACAAGTGAGGCAATTGCAGAAAAACTAGGAGTAACTAGAGCTGCACTTAGAGCAGATTTGGCAGTGCTTACAATGATAGGAAGCTTAGATGCTAGACCTAAGGTTGGATATATATACAATGGTAAATCATCTAATGGATTGGTTTATCAAAATATAAGTAAAATTAAAGTATCTGAAATAATGTCTAAACCTGTGACAGTAAGCGAAGATACAATGGTATATGATGCAATCGTATACTTGTTTTTAAATGATGTAGGGACATTATTCATAGAAAACAATGGAGTAATTACAGGAGCAGTTTCTAGAAAAGATTTTCTTAAAATCTCAATAGGGGGAACAGATATACATAAGGTTCCAGTTGGTGTGATCATGACTAGAATGCCAAATATAATTTGTGCAAGTAAAGATGATAATGCATATGATTTAGCTAAGAAAATAATAGAACATGAAATTGATAGTATTCCAGTTGTTGAAACAGTAAAAAGAACCGATGGAAGAGATCAAATGAAAATAATAGGCAAGGTTTCTAAAACAAATATAACTAAATTATTTGTTAAAATCGGAGAAATAGAAAATTAATTATTTGGGTAACTACGATGCCTTAGAAAGGAATCGATAGTAATATATTGAGAAAATTATAAGAAAAGAGGGAGTATTGAGATGACAAATAAGTATGTATATCTTTTTAGTGAAGGAAATGCTTCAATGAAAAATTTACTTGGGGGAAAAGGCGCTAATTTAGCAGAAATGACCACCTTAGGAATTCCAGTACCAGATGGTTTTATTGTTACAACAGAATCTTGTAATAAGTATTATGAAGATGGTGGAAAAATTTCTAATGAAATAATAGAACAAATTTTTAATAGCTTAACAAAGCTTGAAGAATCAACTGGTAAAAAATTTGGAGATAACTCAAACCCGTTATTAGTTTCAGTAAGGTCTGGCGCAAGAGTTTCAATGCCAGGTATGATGGATACTATTTTAAATTTAGGATTAAATGACATAGCTGTAGAAGCTATGTCAGAATTAACCAACAATCCTAGATTTGCATATGATTCTTATAGAAGATTTATTCAAATGTTCTCTGATGTTGTGATGAATATAGAAAAAAGATTATTTGAAAATAAACTCGATGAGATTAAGGAAAGAAAAGGCGTTGAATTTGATACGGATTTAACTGCTGATGACTTAAAAGAATTAGTTGGTGAATTTAAAGAACTTTATAAAAAAGAAAAAGGTGAAGATTTCCCAAGTGATCCAAAATCTCAATTGATTGAATCAATAACAGCTGTATTTAGATCATGGAACAATCCAAGAGCTATAGTATATAGAAGAATGAATGATTATCCAGGAGAATGGGGTACAGCAGTAAATATACAAGAAATGGTATTTGGTAATAAAGGAGAAACATCAGGAACAGGGGTTGTATTCTCTAGAAACCCAGCTAATGGAGACAATGAAATATATGGTGAATATTTAATGAATGCACAAGGTGAAGATGTTGTTGCAGGAATTAGAACACCACTTCCAATATCAAGATTAAAGGACCAAGATCCTACAATATATAAACAATTTGAAGATATAGTTGATAAATTAGAATCTCATTATAAAGATATGCAAGATATGGAAATAACAATAGAAGAAGGCAAATTATACTTCTTACAAACTAGAAATGGTAAAAGAACAGCTCAAGCAGCTTTAAAGATTGCTGTTGATTTAGTTGAAGAGGGAATGATTACTAAAGAACAAGCAATTTTAAAAGTTGAACCTAAGCAATTAGATACATTGTTACATCCAGCATTTTATACTGAAGATTTAAAGAAAGCTAAGCCAATTGGTAAGGGGCTACCAGCATCTCCAGGAGCTGCATGTGGTAAGATTGCATTTACAGCTGATGAAGCTAAAGATAGAGCAGCACTTGGTGAAGATGTAGTACTTGTAAGACTTGAAACTTCTCCAGAAGATATAGAAGGTATGGTGGCAGCAAAAGGAATTCTTACAGTAAGAGGCGGTATGACTTCACATGCTGCTGTTGTTGCAAGAGGAATGGGAACTTGTTGTGTAGCTGGATGCGGAACTATTAAAGTTGATGAAAAAAAGAGAACCTTGGAAGTTAATGGAAAAGTTTATACAGATGAAGATTTTATTTCAATTGATGGTACTAGTGGTAATGTATATGGAGAAAAAATAAAGACGGTTACTCCAGAAATTTTAGGACATTTTGGAATATTTATGGGTTGGGCAGATGAAATAAGAAAATTAAAAGTAAGAGCTAATGCAGATAGTCCAAAAGATGCACAACAAGCAGTAGAATTTGGAGCTCAAGGTGTAGGACTTTGTAGAACAGAGCATATGTTCTTTGCAGAAGATAGAATTATGGCTGTAAGACAAATGATTACATCGAAGGATTTAGAACAAAGAAAAGTAGCATTAGATAAGATATTACCAATGCAAAAAGCAGATTTTATTGGTATCTATGAAGCACTAGAAGGAAAACCAGTTACTATAAGATTATTAGATCCACCTTTACATGAATTCTTACCATCAGCAGAAGCTGATATTAAAGAATTGTCAAAAGAAATGGGAATAACTTTTGATGAATTACAAGCTACAGTTCAAGAGTTACATGAATTTAATCCTATGATGGGTCATAGAGGATGCCGTCTTGCAGTGTCTTATCCAGAAATTGCTGAAATGCAAGCAAGAGCAATTATAGAAGCTGCTATAGAAGTTAAAAATAATAACAACTATGACGTTATTCCAGAAATAATGATTCCATTAGTTGGAGAAATTAAGGAATTAAAATATGTTAAAGACATTATAGTAAACACAGTAAAAGAAGTTATGGAAGAAAAAGGTGTAACTTTAGAATACAAAGTTGGTACAATGATAGAAATTCCAAGAGCTGCATTAACAGCTGATGATATAGCTAAAGAAGCAGAGTTCTTCTCTTTTGGTACAAATGATTTAACTCAAATGACATTTGGATTCTCAAGAGATGATGCAGCTAAGTTCTTAGCTCATTACTATGATAAGAAGATTTATGAACAAGATCCATTTGGTAAATTAGATCAAACTGGAGTTGGTTCATTAATCAAGATAGCTGTAGAAAAAGGAAAAGCTACAAGACCAGATATCCATCTTGGAATTTGTGGAGAACATGGTGGAGATCCATCATCAATTGAATTCTGCCACAACATAGGTCTTGATTATGTATCATGTTCACCATTTAGAGTACCACTTGCAAGACTTGCAGCGGCACAAGCACAAGTAAAAAACCCAAGATAAATCTAAAAAATTATATAAATAGTATAAATCTTTATAGAATAGGGGTTTAAGACTAATAATACTATGAAAAAGATAGGGTATTGAAATTTGAAATTATTATTAATTTTAAGTTCAATACCTTATTTTTTTATAATTCTTAGTTTTCAATACATGGTCGTGTTATTTGGAATCGTGATAATTAAAATCTTCGAGCATTCCGGTAAACTTTTCTAGTTTGTAATCATCCCATTTTGAAATACGTTCATAAAATAGAGATTCTTTCTCCTTTAGAGCATTGATTGTCTTTTGGCGTCCAAGTTCAGTTAAAGATAATAGTATTCCACGACGATCATTAGGTGATATTTCACTTTGTAAATAGCCTGATTTTTTGAGTTGATTGATAAGTCGGCTAACAGAGCTTCGATCCATAGCTGTTGATTCGGCTAAAACTGTGGCACTTGCTGGTCCAAATGAGAAAAGCCAACGTACAAGCAAAAAGGCTGCAGGTTGTAAGGTTGAATCGAAACGTGCTGCAGTTCTAACATTAAGTGCATGAGAGGCACTTATAAGTGCATTTAATTCTTTACCTAATTTTAATTCCAATTCTATTCTTTTAGCATTATTATGGTCCATATTACACCTCGGCTTAATAATTATATAATATAATATAATAGTTGACATATGTCAAACAAATAAATATACTTGATATATATCAAGTATATTTATTTGTTTATTACATGTCAAGTAAGACTAACACATTATATTATTAATAATATGTTAGATGAAAATTTCATAAGAAATATTAACTTATTATATAAATATTAAGGAGGATTATTATGATTACTAATCAAATAGTTGTAATAACTGGCGCTACTAATGGCCTTGGACAGCTCGTTGCAAGTGAATTAGTAAAACGAGATGCTCATCTTGTATTAATCGCTAGAAGCAAGGATAAAGCCGAAGCGACTGAAAAAATGATAAAAAATATAGAACCAAAAGCAGAAATAGACTTTTTCTTTGGAGATCTGTCATTAATGAAAGATGTTAAGAGAATAGCAAATGAGATTAAAGTTTCATATCCCAAGATTGACGTGCTTGTGAACAATGCAGGGGTGCATGCCTTTGAGCAGAGAATAACTTCTGAGGGCTTTGCAGAAATGATAGCGGTGAACTATTTTGCACCGTGGTTATTAAGTGATATATTAAAAGAATCGTTAATAAGATCTGGAAATGCTAGGATTGTCAATGTAGCTTCTGAAGCATCACGTAACCATGGTGGACTTAAATTACCTGATGATTTAATCGATGTAAATACATTTACTTCTAGAGAGTCATCTTCCCTTTATGGAAAAACTAAGCTGCTCAATATTATGTTTACAGGGGAGCTGGCTCGCCAGCTATTAGGAACTGGAGTTACGGTTAATGCACTTAATCCCGGATTTAATGTGACTGGCCTTGGACGTGAACTATGGTTTGCTTCTGCCCTTGAACGTATATTAAAATTCTTGCATATTGGAGACCCACGCAGAGGAACTGATATTATTACCAGATTAGCTGTAGAATCCCAGTATGAAGGGGTGACTGGTAGATATTTTAATGTTGGAACTGGTAAACCCATTATACCAGTATACCCTGGAGGTGATAAATTCATGGAAAGTAAACTGTGGGATGATACCAAAGAATTGTTAGAACTAAAAGGCGTTATATAGTAAGTAAATATAAACACACAATTAAACGTATATTTAAAAGAATGTTATAGTTAATTTACAATGATAGTATTGAATTTAATACGAAGCATTTGACATGATGATGTAATATTGTATATTCTTCAATATATTAATATACAACAACCTTTAATATTATCAGTAGTAAGAAGTGTTTGATAATAGCGAAAAATAGTAATTGGTCTTTTTAGATTACAGCAGGACAAGCAGAGATAAAAAATCCAATGCTTATACGAAATTAAATAGATAGAATAGTATCGCTAGCCTGAAAAACTAATACAATAAGCCACATATGCATATTCCATATGTGGCATTTTGTATTTTGACAACTATAAATAATTATTACTTGCTAAGTAACTTATTTGTTATCCAAGTGATTGCTACATTATTTACATCTTCACCTTGACTTCCATGAGGAGCCTTAGAGTTAGACATAAAAATATTTTCAACTCCGGCTTTGGTAAGAGCCTCTCTAAATCTTAAACTTTGTTGAATTGGTACTAAACTATCATGTCCGCCATGTGCAATAAACATTGATGGAGCGTCGGAAGTAACATTATTTATAGGGCTAGCAAGTTCAGCTAACTTTACTTTATCCCAATAAGGAGAACTAGTTTCATTTTTATCTCTAAGTTCTCTAAGAACACCTACACCTTCTCCTTCTTTACTAAATCCAAGTAGTTTAGATTCATTTGCGGCTGGTGAATCGTGTGTTTCTACTGCTTGCTCGTGAGATTGAAGAGATGGATCCATTTCAATTGACATTGTCAATAAATCTGTTGGACCGTAAAAATCAACACAAGCCATTACTTTACTTGAATAATCAAGATTACCTCCATCATTACCCTCAAGTTCTTTTACATCACCAGTAGTAGCAAGTTCAGTAGCTAAATGTCCACCAGCAGAATTCCCTGCTACTGCTATTTTATCTGGATTAATACCATATTCTTTAGCGTGTGCACGTAGATATCTAATAGAACCTTTAACATCATAGATTTGTGCTGGAAAAGCAGCTTCTGAATTTAAACGGTAATCTATAGATACAAAAGCAATTCCATTATTTAATACTCTTTTAAAAATTTTATATGCTGAATCGGCAGCAATTTGATCAGTGGCCTTACCTGCTTGCGGTAAAGTCTGATTTTGAGCAGGAGCTTTTGAAGCGTTTGCATCTTTAGGAGCATCATCACATTGATAGTCACCCATAGCCCATCCACCTCCATGGATATATACAAGAACAGGAGTTGCTTCAGTTACACCTTGTGGTTTGAAAATGTTCATTTTTAAATCTCTTTTAACACCGTCATCATTGTTTACAGTAGCCCAAACTACATCTTTATATGTGGGTGCCATGCTAGTTTGATCTGTAGTTGAAGAAGCTGTAGATGTTGCATTTGATGTTTTTGCCTTTTGTGAACATCCAGCTAAAGGTAATACAAAAGTTGACATTAACAAAAGTGACATAATAACAATTTTAATTTTTTTATTCATATTTTTCCTCCTTGTAATTATATGTGATTATAAAAAATAATTATTTTCTACGATATAAAACATATCGTTATAATTTATTTTTCTAGAGTTTGAAATTCAATCAAATTATCTAGAGTTCTTTTTAAGAAACTTTCATATAATGCTATTTCATCATCACTAAAGCCCTTATAAAAAATCTCTCCAGTGTCATCTATAATTTTTTTGTTTAAAGTCACTAGATCTTCATTTCTATTTATTACCTTAACTAGTGTTTTACGTTTATCAGTTTCACATGATATAAACTTAATATGACCAGCTTTTTCTAGTTTGCCTAATGTACTTGTTAAGGTTGACTTTTGAAGATGAGTAATTCTTGAGACTTCATGTATAGATATTTCGTCTTTTCTCCAAAGTAAGAATAACATCCTTGCTTGTGCTGCGGTTAAAGTATCAACATCTGATTCTCTGTGTTTTTTTGATAGAATTCTATCTAATAACGCATCTATTGATGCAGATAATAAAATAGAAGCTCCTTTTATTATATCCATTTTTACCTCCGGATTTTAAAAAAATAGTTTTATATAGTACTATATTTTAAAGTATAGTATTATATAAAACTATTTGCAACATATTTTTTTTATAAAATTGAGTTCATAAATTTCATATCAGATTTGAATTTATTAAATAAATATATGTTTTATAATAATTAACATTATTATGAGTATTCTAATATTATAATAATTATCGCTATAGAATTTACGAAAACACCAATCAATATAATAAATTAATTAAAGATTCATTACTGATTTATTGTTTGTAAGCAGAATAGTGTAAATTGACTCAGCAGACTTGAAAGATTTATAATAATATATGGAAATAATATAGAGGCAACTATTTAGAATAAAGGTATAAAAGAATATTGGGTGATATTCTTTATTTATTGGAAGCATTGTTACCACATTACATTTAATAACAAGTTTATGAATACAGAACAAGGAGGGGTTATGGAAGATACAGAAAAATTTATTGAAGTATATGGCGATTTTAAAATGCGAAAATTAACAGAAGATGATTTAGAAGAATTTAATGGACTTTTGCGTTATGCTTTTCAAATAACAATGGAAGAGCTTCTGCATACTGGTTGGACAGAAAATCAAATTATGCATGCTAAAATGCCTATTCTTAAAAATGCCTATGTTCTTGGTTGGTTCTATCATAACAAACTAGCTTCAATGATTGTAGTGTATTCTATGAAAGTTAATATTCATGATAATATTTGCAATATGGGTGGCGTTACTGGAGTTGCTACTTATCCTGAATATACGGGTAAAGGATTAATACATTTATTGATTAAAAAAGCCATTATGCATATGCATGAAGAAGGGCAATATATTTCTTTTTTATATCCTTATTCAATTCCACTGTATAGAAAACATGGCTGGGAAATAATTTCTGATAAGATCACTTTTACAATAAAGGATTCACAGCTTCCTAAAATAAGACCTGTAACAGGAATGATAGAGCGTGTAAATTTGGAGTGTGAAGATCTTTTGAATGTACATGATTATTTTTCTATGCAGCATCATGGGGCAATGATTCGGGATGAACTGGCTTGGGATGAATATTGGCGATGGGATAGTGATGATATTATTGCAGCTATTTATTATAATAAAAATCATAAGCCTCTTGGTTATTTAATTTATTATATTAGAAATGATATATTTTATATTAAAGAGATGGTCTACTTAAATAGTGAAGCACGTTATGGAATTTGGAATTATATAAGTGCACATTATTCCATGGTAAATGAAGTAAAAGGTAATAATTATTCTGGAGAACCAATGGCGTTTCTATTTGAAGATAGCGAAATAGTTGAAAAAATTGAGCCATATTTTATGGCAAGGATTATAAATGTACAAGAATTTATATTACAATATCCTTTTTTAGTAAAATTACAAAATCTAAAACTTAATTTAAAAATAAATGATTCTATTGCTCAATGGAACAGTGGCGTTTTCAATGTCTACTGGAATGATGATGAAACATTTTGTGAAAAAACTGATGAAACTCATGCTGCTAATTTAGTGGAAATGGATATTCAAACGTTAACGACTATGCTTATGGGATACAAGCGCCCAACATTTTTATATGAATGTGGAAGAATACAAACAGAATATTATATGTTACGAATTCTAGAACAACTAATTCCAGTAGAAAAACCTTACTTTTCAGATTATTTTTAATTTAATAGAATAGTTTTAATTAAAGTATTAATATCTATAGGAAATGTTTCATAATAATAAAAAATAACAGTTGGTCGGTATGAAATCAGCACAATTAAAAATAAAAGATATAATAAAAAGAGACCTCATAATTTAAAATAAATGAGGTCTTTTTTGCTATATTTATTATACTAATTGTAATTGAATGGTATTGATCATATATTTATTAAAGTAAAATTATATTAAAGTTTTTTTCAACTGCATTTATTATTCTTAAGGCAAAATCATATTGAAGGTTTGCTTTAGAAGTAGACTTTAAAAGTAATGATAAAAAAGCAGATTTATTGCATTTGTGGATATTCTTATAATAATCTCTTGATATTTTCCAATACTTTTGTGGGAAACAAATATATGAAACTAAATACCTTAAATCACATTCTGTTAAAGGAGATATTTCATCATAAGCTTTTAATAAAGGTAAAGCTAAATCAATATTCCATTTAGTATTTTCACGCTTAAGTAGTCTACGCATAAAATATCCCAAATCTTTTGCTGAGTAATCCCTTTTACATTTATCAAAGTCTATTATCCAAGGGTTTAAATCATCTGGAAATATTAAATTTTTGTTTACAAAATCCCCATGACATAGAGATTTACTTAAATTATTATTGTTAATTTTATTAGATATATCTAAAGATATTTTAGCAAGATTTAAATTTGTATCAAAGGTTGAAATAAAATGTCTTGAGAAAGTATCTTTATATTTAAAAGCTTCATTTGATGATTGAAGCAAATTTTCAAAATGTTTTAAAGTTGATATGTAATAATCATCAAAGCCTTCTTTTATAGAACTTCCTAAAATAGGTTGAAAATTACGAGATATTGAATGAAGAGTAGAAAGTTTTTTTACAGAAAGCATAACATGATTAATATTATCAAAACTACACTTTTCTCCATTAATCCAAGGTGTTAATATAAAAAGCATGTCTTCATAAGATACGAATCTATTATTATCAATAGTTGGTAAAAGTTTTGGAACTCTAATATTATTTCTATATAGCCATTCAATAGCTGAATATACAAATAATAAATCATTTATAGAATAATAAACCTTTTTTAAACAATAACTTTTTTCTTTAAAATCTATTTTGTATACAGCCCTTTGCTTATCAGTATCTTTAAATTTTATTATTGAAACTTTAGCATTTTGCAAATTATAATATGGCAAAACGTTTAATTTTATAATTTCAGGGGAAAGATTACATTCGCGTAAAGATAAAACTTCAATGCTCATAAACACACTCCTTTATTTAGACGATTATTTCATTACAAGATAAAAAATCTTTATTTATTAAATAATATTAAAACAACTTTAGTAATATACTTAAAGACTTGCATAAAAAAATATAAAATTTTATATATAAAGGATATTATTTTTAGAAAATTTGCAAATAATAAAGATGGCTAATAAATAGAGGAATATGACGATAAATATAGAATAGATAGAAAGAGGTGATAATATATGAATGTGAGAGAAAAAATTCAAGATTTTGAAAGCTTGACATTAATAAAAGAAGCAGCTTTTTCTAAAAATTCGCGTGGAAGGAAGGTTCCGGAAGATGAGGATGATATTAGAACTTGCTATATGCTTGATAGAGATAGAATTCTTCAAAGCAAATCATTCAGACGCCTTAAACATAAAACACAAGTATATATAAAAACTTTTGGTGACCATTATAGAACTAGATTGACTCATACCTTAGAGGTATCTCAAGTTGCTAGGAATATTGGAATTGGAATTGGATTAAATGAAAATTTAATTGAGGCAATTGCACTTGGTCATGACTTAGGGCATGTTGCTTTTGCACATAATGGAGAAGAAGTATTAAATGAATATTTAAATGGTGGATTCCGTCATAATGAGCAAAGCGTAAGAGTAGTTACAAAGCTTGAAAATAACGGCGAAGGTCTTAATTTAACTGAAGAAGTAATTAATGGAATATTAAATCATAGTGGACTTGGAACTACAAAGGATATAATTACTTTAGAAGGAATTGTAGTTAAGTTTAGTGATAAAATGGCTTATTTAAATCATGACATAGATGACTCTATAAGAGCAGGATTACTAAGTAAAGAAGAAATACCAAAAGAGATTGTTAAGATGCTTGGAGATAATTCTACTCAAAGATTGGATACTTTAATAAAGGATTTCGTAAAAACTTCAACTAATAGCATTAATAATGGCATAAGAGAAATTGGATTAAGTAAAGAAATTGATTGTGCAATGAGAGAGCTTAGAGAATTTATGTTTAAAAATATATATTTGGGAGATACATTAAAGGTTGAGAGGAATAAAGCAAAGTTCATATTGGAACAATTGATAAAGTATTTTGAAGAAAATTCAGAACAAATGCCAGAATTTTATTTAACAATAGCTAAAGAAGAAAGTTTAAAAAGAGGTGTAGCTGATTTCATTGCTGGAATGAGCGATGATTATTGCTTATTACTATTTAATAAAATATTTGTTCCTAAAGTAGTAATAGATTAATTAGTTGGTATAATCAGTAAGAATTAACAAGAGAATTTTAAAAGAAAAAAGAGGATTTCAAAATAAAAGAAAGAATTATTAATAATAGTGCAATTCAACTAAATATTATTTCGAGAAAATAAAAATAAAAATTATTTTAAATTTATTAAAAATTTAAAAGGAAAACTCGTTAATATGTCGAATATTATATAATTGTTGAAAAAAAGCAGTAGGGAGGAGATGTCTCCTTGCAGATACCAGAAGAAGTAATAGAAAAAATAAAAGAACAAAACGACATTGTTGATATTATTTCAGAAAATGTAAGGTTAAAAAAATCGGGAAAAAATTACATGGGATTATGTCCATTTCATAATGATAAATCTCCATCATTTAGTGTTTCTAGTGAAAAACAAATATATAAATGTTTTTCATGTGGAGAAGCAGGGAATGTGCTTACATTTATTATGAAATATAAAAAACTTACGTTTTTAGAGGCAGCAAAGTATTTAGCTGATAAAGCTAGTATTCCATTACAGATCGAAGGCCAGGAGAATAGTAGAGTTTCAAAGAAAAAAGAGCTTATATACAAGGTGAATGTAGATGCAGCTCGATATTATTTTGCTAATTTACAAAATGTTAAAACAGCAAAAGAATATTTTTTAAAACGTGGAATGAAAGAAGATACTATAAAGAGATTTGGTCTAGGTTACGCACATGATAGCTGGAAAGGAATAATAAATTTTTTAAGAACAAAGGGATATAAAGATGATTTATTATTAGAAGCGGGATTAATTTCTAAAAATGAAAAGACTGGAAATATATACGATAGATTTAGAAATAGAGTTATATTTCCTGTATTTGACGTTAAAGGAAAAGTTATTGGATTTGGAGGCAGGGTTTTAGATGATTCAAAACCAAAATATTTAAATTCACCTGAGACAATGATTTTTCAAAAAGGAATTAATCTTTATGGATTAAATTTTGCAGTTAAGAATGGATTACAAGAAGAGTACGTTATTATAGTTGAAGGTTATATGGATTTAATAGCACTTCACCAATATGGAATAACTAATGCTGTAGCATCTCTTGGAACTGCACTTACTGTAAATCAAGCAAGGCTTCTCAAAAGATATGTAAGCAAAGTAATAATTTCTTATGATGCTGATTTAGCAGGTCAAACTGCTACTCTTCGAGGACTTGAAATTCTAAGAAATGCTGGATTTGACGTGAAAGTATTGACGGTACCAGAAGGTAAAGATCCAGATGAGTTTGTAAGAAATAATGGAAAAGAAGCATTTTTAAGGTTAACAAAAGAAGCATTACCACTGATTGAATACAAAATAAAAAAAGTAGCAGAAGGAATAAATCTTAAAGATGGAAATGACTTGGTTAAATATGGAGGAAAATTTGCGGATATTTTGGTAGATTTAAATCCAGTAGAAAAAGATGTTTATATAAAAAAAATATCAGAAGAAACATCGATTAAAGAACAGGCATTATACGATTTGCTGTCACAAGAAATGGCAAAAAAACAAAAAGAAGATAATTTTATGAATAAAAAGGAATATACTGGAACAAAATTATATGTAGAGCCAGGATATTTAAAAGCTGAAAGAGCTTTACTTAAATTGATGCTTAAGGATGAATTTCATGAGGAACTTAAAAGTGTTATAAATTTAGGTGATTTCATAATAGAGCCACATAATAAAATTTATTCTTTAATATTGCAAGGAAAAAAAGTAGATACTAATAATATAATATCTTATGTAGAAAACAGATGCGATGATATAGAAAGTTCTAAGGAATTAATTAAAATCAAAGAACATGAAATTTTAGCTGTTACTGACAAAGATAGATTGATTAAAGATTATATGAAGGAAATTAAAAGCTTTAAACTTAAATTGGAAATTGAAGATTTAAGAAAAATGCAAAATAGATTTGAACAAAAAGGGGAAATTGAAGAATCTATAAGAATTGCAATGGAGCTTACTAAGTTATCAGAGATGTTGAAAAAGGTTGAGAGAGAGGTTTAAGGTTATGACGGAAGGAGGCAATAATAATATGGAACAAAAAGCGAATGGAAAATCAGTAAAGCCAAAAGATGATAAAAAAGATAAGAACAGTAAGATGATGGCGGTTAAGGAATTAATAGATAAAGGTAAAAAGAATGGTTCGTTAACATATAAAGAAATTATGGAGGCAATAGATCATATTGATTTAAGCCCAGAACAAATAGAAAAGATATATGAAGTTTTTGAAATGACAGGTGTTGAAATTATAGGTGAAGCCAGTGGAAGTGAAACTGAACCAGAAGAAATAGATTTATCAGTACCAGAAGGAATTGCCATTGATGATCCTGTTAGAATGTATTTAAAAGAAATCGGGAAAGTGCCACTATTGTCTTCTGAACAAGAAATAACTTATGCGAAAGAAATAGAAGAAGGAAATCAAAAAGCTAAGAAGAAATTAGCAGAAGCAAATTTAAGATTAGTTGTAAGTATAGCTAAAAGATATGTTGGAAGAGGTATGTTATTCTTAGATTTGATTCAAGAAGGAAACTTAGGACTTATTAAAGCAGTTGAAAAATTTGATTACAGAAAAGGATATAAATTTTCAACTTATGCTACTTGGTGGATTAGGCAAGCAATAACAAGAGCTATTGCAGATCAAGCTAGAACAATTAGAATACCAGTTCATATGGTAGAAACTATAAATAAGCTTATAAGAGTACAAAGACAATTGTTACAAGAACTAGGTAGAGATCCGTTCCCAGAAGAAATTTCAAAGGTTATGGAATTGCCAGTAGATAAGGTTCGTGAAATTCAAAAGATTGCACAAGAGCCAGTTTCATTAGAAACACCAATAGGTGAAGAAGAAGACTCTCATTTAGGAGACTTCATTCCAGATGATGAAGCACCAGCACCAGCAGAAGCTGCTGCATTTACAATGCTTAAAGAACAATTGATCAGTGTGTTAGATACATTAACTCCTAGAGAAGAAAAAGTATTAAGATTAAGATTTGGACTTGATGATGGAAGAGCTAGAACACTTGAAGAAGTAGGAAAAGAATTCAATGTTACAAGAGAAAGAATTAGACAAATTGAAGCAAAAGCTTTAAGAAAATTAAGACATCCATCAAGAAGTAAAAAATTAAAAGATTATTTAGATTAAGAGTTAAGCACCTATATTTAGGTGCTTTCTTTTAAGTGAGACTCTAAATCGCGTATGCGATTTAAATTCCTTAAAAAGTGATTTAGTCAGCCGAACTTACTCTGCGAGAGTATATGTTTTAGTTATTTGAACTTACTTAAGACGTAATTGTGAGTAAAGTTAGTAATGTAGAAAAGAGGTCAAGAATGGAATTAAGTAAAAGATTAAATTGGATAATAGAAAAACTTGATAAAGTTGAAGTTATAATGGATGTTGGAACAGATCATGGTTACATACCAATTTATTTAGTTAAAAATAATATTGCTTCAAAAGTTATTGCATCAGATATAAATAAAGAACCTTTAAAGAAAGCAAAAATAAATGCATCATTAGATGGAATGTTAGATAAAATAGATTTAAGATTAGGTGCAGGATTAGCTCCTTTAAAAAATAAAGAGGCTAATGCAGTAATAATTGCTGGTATGGGTGGTAATTTAATTAGAGATATATTAGAAAATGATTTAGAAAAAGTTAAAAATTTAGATTATTTGATACTTCAACCAGCTCAAAATCCAGAAGTTCTAAGAAAATACTTATACACTAGTGATTATGAAATTTTAAATGAAGATATCTGCTTAGATGAAGGCAAATATTATGAGATATTCAAAGTAAAATATAAAGCAGGCGATTATATATCATTAGAAGAAATATTTTATGAAATAAGTCCAACGATGTTAAACAAAAAATTGCCTTTATTTAAATCTTATATAGAAAATAAAATAGAAAAAAATGAAAAAGTCATGGAGTTTATTATAGATAATACTGAACATGCAATAGAACGTAAAAATGAATTAAAAGAAAAAAATCAAAAAATACAAAAATTATTGAAAAATTTTTAGGTGGTGACTTTATGGTTAAAGTAATGGAAATATCAAAGGAAATTGAAGAATTTGCTCCAAAATTTTTAAAAGAAGATTATGATAATGTTGGATTAATGGTTGGAGATGGACAAAAAAAAGTAAAGAAAGTTTTATTATCTCTAGATTGTACAAATGAAGTAATTAAAGAGGCTATGAACCTTAAGTGTGATTTAATTATTAACCATCATCCATTATTATTTAAAAGACCTAGGAGCATAGTTAAGGGAGATCTTATTGGAGATAAAATTATTACTTTAATTAAAGAAGATATAGCTCTTTATTCATGTCATACTAATTTGGATAGTGCTAAAAATGGGATTAATGAAACAATAGTTAATATGCTTGGATTCAATTCAAGTAAAATAATTGAAACTAATGAAGCTGGAAACTATAAAGATGGTGGAATTGGAAGAATAGTAAAGTTAGAAAGGGAAATGTTATTTTCAGAACTTATAGATCTTGTAAAAGAAAAATTAAACATAAAAAATATGCGAATTGTTAGAGGGAATGGAAAAGTAAAGGTACTAGCAATAATAAATGGCAGTGGTCAAGACTTCTTTTATAAAGCCAAAAGTCATGGAGCAGATTGTATAATAACTGGGGATACTACGTATCATTTTGCATCAGATTTTAAAGAAATGGGTGTAAGTATAATAGATGCAGGGCATTTTTCAACAGAGTATATTGTGTTCTTAAAAACCTTAGAATTTTTAAAAGAAAAGTTTAAGGATGTAGAATTTATAGCATCAGAAAAGAGTAAAGATCCTTATGAATTTGTTTAAGCAGCAAAAATAGCAATAAATATTAAATGAAATACTTCTACTATATAAGCTGCAGTAAAGAATTTAATACTACTATTTAGGTTTAAGCTAGTTCCACAATTACTTGAAGAAAAAATCATTATCATAATTTATATATTAGAAACTAAGTAAATAAAATATAAGAAAGATGCATATACTTATACAGTAATAATATTTTGAGAGTAAGTTATGAGCAGAGATGATGATTTTACTAATGGGTCTGGAGAAGATTTAAAAAAGGATTTTAAAAATATATTTAAACATAGCAAACGGGCATTTAAAGGTTTTTTTAGAGGGAGAAATTCCAGTTGTTTTGGAAGACCAAATGGATGTACTCCATTTGGCCTTGGCAAATCAACACTTTTAGCTTTATTGTATCCTAAATTAATTGTTGCTGGAATAATTATTTTGACTTTATTATTGTGTGGAGTAAGTTTATATGGAGTTATAATAATATTTTTATTAACAATAATATTTATTTTAATATAAGTATTATATATTGCAATTAACAAGGGATAGTTGAAATTTAGCTATTAAATTAATAGTTGAATTATTGGAGTTTAATATAAATTATATTAAACTCCAGCAATGTTATTAGAATTTATATTAAAAAAGCTGATGTGAAATATATCTAATTGGGGAAATGCTACTTCATAATATAAGTTAAAAATCTACAATTAAGGATTTAAATTTATGTTATAGCATTAATTTAATTAAATATTTATTTGTATATTTTAAAAAAGTATGTTAAGATATATCTTGCGAGTAAGACATGCAATCGCTGCTAGACTTAGATCTAGGAGAGGAAAGTCCGAGCTCCATAGGGCAGGGTGCTGGATAACGTCCAGTCAAGGCGACTTGAAGGAAAGTGCAACAGAGATATACCGCCTAAGTTTACTTAGGTAAGGGTGGAAAGGTGATGGTAAGAGCTCACCAGCGTGATGGAGACTTCACGGCTATGTAAACCCCACTTGGAGCAAGACCGAATAGAGAGGCATTGAGGGGCTGCCCGTCCCGCCTCCGGGTGCGTCGCTTGAGTCTGCTGGCAACGGTAGACCTAGATAGATGATTGCTTAGAACAGAACTCGGCTTACGGCTTGTCTCGCATTATTAAAATAGGCAGTTGAGAAGATCAAAGGAAAATTTTCCTGTCATTCTTCCGACGGCTATTTTTTTACATTAATTTTAATGAAATATTAATTACAAGGATTTAAGGAATAATACATGTGTATTTTTACTTAAGTCCTTACTTTTTTATATAAAGATACTATAGCTTAAATATTCATTTCTTTTGTAATATGAACATAAATTAAAAATATACCAATTAAAATTATTAATAAAGAAAAGGTGATATTTTTATGCATATAAAAGCAATAATTAGCCAAATGACATTAGAAGAAAAAGCATCAATGTGTTCTGGAAAAAATTTTTGGGAAACTCAAAATATCGAAAGGCTTGGAATTCCATCAATAACTTTAACAGATGGTCCATATGGAGTTGTGAAAAGATTATTTGGGTTTTCTGAAAATGTTGCTGCTACTTGTTTTCCAACATCATCTGCATTAGCTTCATCTTGGGATTTAGATCTTATTTATAATGTTGGTAAAGCAATTGGAGTAGAGTGCCAAGCAGAAGATATTCATATACTTTTAGGGCCAGGTATAAATATTCAACGTTCCCCATTAGGGGGGAGAAATTTTGAATATTATTCAGAAGACCCAATTTTAAGTGGAGAAATGGGAGCGGCTTTTATAAATGGAGTTCAAAGTGAAGGCGTTGGAGCTTGTGTAAAACATTATGTTGCAAATAATCAAGAATATCATAGGCAAACAGTTAATAATATAATTGATGAGCAAGCTTTAAATGAAATTTATTTATATAACTTTGAAATAGCTGTTAAAAAAGGAAAACCATTTGTAGTAATGGCTGCTTATAATAAATTAAATGGGATGCATTGCACCGAAAATAAATATATATTAAAAGATATTTTAAGGAATAAATGGAGATTTGATGGTTTTGTTGTATCAGATTGGTATGCAGTGAATTCAATAGTGAAATCATTAAAAGCAGGATTAGACTTAGAAATGCCATCTTCCTATGGTATTAGTAGTAAAAAAATTGTTGAATCTGTATTAAATGGTGAGTTGGATGAAGCAATTCTTAATAGAACTGTAAAAAATATATTAAATATAGTATTTAAAGTTACTCAAAACAAAAAGCAAAATGTTACTTATGATAAGAATAAACACAATGTATTGGCAAGAGAAGTTGCAAGAAATTGTATTGTTCTTCTTAAAAATAAACATAATATTTTACCTTTAAAAAAAGAAAAGCTAAGAAATAAAAAAATAGCTGTAATTGGAGAATATGCAAAAAATCCAAGATATCAAGGTGAAGGAAGTGCCCATGTTAATCCTACTATGGTTGAAAATGCATATGATGAAATACTTAAATTAGTTGGAAACTCTATTAAAATAAACTATGCAAAAGGATATAGTATTTCTGAAGAGAACATAAATGATGATAATTTCATTATTAAAGAAGCTCAAAAAACTGCAAAGGAAAGTGATTTAACTATATTGTTTATGGGAACTCCAAAATCTTATGATAGAGAAGGTTTTGATAGAAAAAATATTAATTTGCCAGATAACCAAATAAAATTACTTAGGGAAATTAGTAAAATTCAGAAAAATGTTATAGTAGTCCTTAGCAATGGTTCACCAATTATTATTTCTCCTTGGTATAATTATGCTGATGCAATTTTAGAAACTTGGCTGACAGGACAAGCAACTGGTGGTGCGGTTGCAGATATTTTATTTGGTATAGAAAATCCATCTGGAAAGTTATCATCAACATTTCCGATACAATTATCAGATAATCCAACTTATTTAGATTATGTAGATCCAGAAAATAACTTGCAATATAAAGAAGGAATTTTTGCTGGTTATAGATATTATGATAAAAAAAATATGAAGGTTGCTTTTCCTTTTGGATTTGGACTATCATATACTACTTTTAACTATAGAGACATACAACTAAGTAAAGATGTGATAAAAGAAAATGATACATTAGAAATAAAGCTTAAAATAAAAAATACAGGAAAATATTTTGGCAAAGAAATAGTACAAGTTTATGTGAAAAATATCATAACTACGATTCCAACTCCTGAAAGAGAACTAAAGGCTTTTACAAAAGTATCACTTTTCCCGGGTGAAGAAAGGGAAGTAAGTTTTATCTTAAATAGCAGAGATTTTTCTTATTATGATGTAGCTCTAAAAGATTGGGTAGTGGATGGTGGAGTTTTTCGAATTTTAATTGGGAAATCTTCTAGGGATATTTGTTTGATGAAAAAAATATATGTGAAATCATCATGTATACGTAAAATGAAATATACCAGAGAGACATTCATAGGAGATTTTCTTGAAAATCCAAAGACTAAAGCATTTTTAGAAGATATGATTAAGGATTTAGCACAAATGGCAGCCACTGATAAAGAATCACAGGAAAATTTCATAAGTTTCTTGAGGGATAATCCAATTGAGAAATTAATAGTTATAAGTAAGGGAAAATTTACAGAAAAGATGTTAGTTGAACTTCTTGAATTAGTAAATAATAATTAAAATATATATTTAAGGTAATAAGCAGGAAAATTAAAATGTTTATTACCTTTTCTTATGGGCATTTTATGAAAATAGTATAATCAATCTGAATAAATTAATAATTAACTCATATTTTTGTTGATATTATAATATTGATTTTATTAATTATATGCATATTATAGATGTATGTTTTAATCAAATCTGCTTATATTAAAGATATTGTTTAATATAAAAGACATTATAGGATATACATGAAAGGGTTGATTGAATTGAAAAATGTTTTGTTAAAAAATGGTGTTTTATATGATGTAGAAACTTCCGAATATAATAAGAAAGACATAATTATAAAGAATGGGAAAATAAGTGAGATAGGTGAAGATTTATCAAGTAAATTTCAAGGAAATGAGATTATTGACTTAAGAGATAAGCTTGTATTTCCAGGTTTTATTGATTGTCATACACATCTTGGAATTATTGAGGAATGTACTGGTAAAATTGGTGCAGATAATAATGAAACTTCAGATCCTGTCACACCTCATTTAAATGGCATAGATGGAATTAATCCATTTGATGTGTCCTTTAAAGATGCAATAAGGTCTGGTGTAACTTGTGTTATGAGTGGACCTGGAAGCAATAATGCAGTTGGTGGAAGAAATGTTGCTATAAAAACTTGTGGAACAATTATTGATAAAATGATAATTAAGAATCCAGTTGGCTTTAAAATATCACTTGGAGAAAATCCTATAACTACTTATGGAATTAATGATAAGTGTCCAGTAACAAGGATGGGAATTGCAGCTTTAATAAGAGAGTTATTTATGAGGACCGAAGATTACATATCTCGTAAAGAAAATAAAAACCTTGAAGAAAGAGATATAAGATTAGAAGCAGTTATACCTTTATTGAAAGGAGAAATTCCATTACGAGTGCATGCTCATAGAGCAGATGATATAGTTACAGCAGTAAGAATAGCAGAAGAATTTAATATTAGTAAAATGGTTATCGAGCATGGTACAGAGGCACATTTAGTAAAATCCTATTTAAAAGAAAAAAATATTCCTGTAGCATATGGACCTCTCCTTACGCCTAGAATAAAAATGGAATTGAAGGCTAGAAATTATGGTTCTATTGTAGAATTGATTGAAGCAGGTGTTAAGACTGCTCTTATAACAGATCACCCTTATAATTCTATAGATTGTTTAAGAACAGTTGCAGCAATAGCTTTAGCGCAGGGATTATCGTTTAAAGATGCAATAAAAGCAATTACAATAAATGCAGCAGAAATACTTAATTGTCAAGAAAGAATAGGGAAGTTAGATATTGGTTATGATGCAGACATAGTAGTATATGATAGTAATCCTCTTGATATAAACTCTAAAGTTCAATTTACATTAATAAATGGTGAAATAGTATTTGCAAGAGAATAGACCTATAATTTTCCATACTGTTTTTAGAATTTAAATAGCTGATGAAAAAATGTAGAAATTATACATGTAAAAGATATAAATTCAAATTTAAAGCATTAAATAAATAATATAAAAATATATATAGTAATAATGCAAACAATGTTAGGAGTTAACTATGTCTGATTCACGTGACTGCAAGTTATATTATGATCCCAATACTGCAAACTATTTAGTACAATATAGAGGTAATTTTAAAGTGCAAATTGATAAATTATCTTATGCTTGTGGAGATATAATTACAGATAGCATTGGAGTTGTATCAGTACGATTGGAAGATGTAGAAAAACTTTTAAATGATGTACCAGAAATTGTATTTTTAGGCATCAGAGCTATGTTTGTATTACAAGATATTTCTCCATCTTCTGTTGATAATATAAATAATATAAAAATAAATCCCTACTTAGATTTGACTGGAAGAAACGTGCTTATTGGAATGGTAGATACGGGGATAGATTATTTAAATGATGAATTTATTAGAGAGGATGATACATCAAGAGTAGTCAGCATATGGGATCAAACAATTCAAGATAATACTGATAATAGTGTATATATTGGTCAAGTATATTCAAATGAACAAATAAATAATGCAATTAAAGCATATAGAAATAATGAAGATCCTTATAAGATTGTACCATCAAGAGATGAAGTTGGTCATGGGACGAAGGCAGCTGGAATTATAGGTGCAAGAGGATATACTAATCAGTTTCAAGGAATTGCCCATGAAAGTAATTTTGTGATTGTTAAACTTTTTGAATCAGCTAATTTTAAAAAGCAATTAAGAGAAAATGATCTTCAAGAAGTTCCAGTATATAATCCTTCAGAAATGGTAGCAGGATTAGAGTTCTTAAGAAGAACAGCAGTGGAGAGAAATCAACCTATAGTTATTTATATTGGCATTGGAAGTACTGAAGGAAGCCATGATGGAACCAATTTAGTATCTAGATATGTAACATCTCTTGGAAATAGTAGAGGGATTTGTTGTGTAGCAGGTGTTGGAAATGAAGGTGATTCTCAAGGACATGCATCAGGATATATTAAAACAGTAGGAGATATAAAGGTAGTAGATTTAAAAATACCAAGAGAAATTAAATATTTTCAATTAAATATATGGGTACGAAGACCTAATATTGCCTCAATAAATGTAATTTCACCTACTGGTGAAGCATCAACAATTATTGAGGCAAAAATAGGAAAAATTCAACCAGTTAAATTTGTCTTTTTAAATACTACAATGATTATAAGATATTATCAGCCAGAACATTTTACGGGTCATGAGCTTATAAATATTGTATTTAATGATATAAAGCCTGGAATATGGAGTTTTAATCTAATCGGCGAGTACATAATTGATGGAAGATATGATATTTGGCTTTCTCCTAAGAGTACTTTACCAGAAAATACAGTATTTCTTGAACCAGATCCATTTAACACTTTAACTATGCCTTCAGAGGCAGTGAATGTAGTTACAGTTGCTTATTATGGAAATAAAAATGCTTTAATTGCTGCTTCAGGAAAAGGCTTTAATACTAATAATTTAATAAACCCTGATATATCAACTATAGGCGTAAATATTTTAACAACAAAAGTTTCTGGTGGAGTTACAACCTTTTCAGGAAGTTCTGCATCTACAGCAGTAGTAGCAGGGGCTTGTGCTATTTTACTACAATGGGGGATTATTGATGGAAATGACGCAACTATGTATACAAAAAAGATTAGAAGTTATCTAATGTATGGTGCTAGTAGAAATCAGATTTATAGGTATCCAAGCAGAGAAATAGGTTATGGAGAATTTGATTTGCTAGGCACATTTAATATTATTAGCAGAACATTTAGAGGAGAAAAGGATGGAGGTAATATAAAGAATTTAGAGGGAAAAAATATTGAAGAAAGTCAAGAATTTGTGGAATACTATATTGGAAAATTATTTGTAAGAATTCCAAAGGGAAAGGAGGATTTTTAGGTGAGAGAAAGCTTTAGAGCTCCTTGGAATATTTTTTCAGATCCTAATTATTATCATTATATTGTTCAATACCAAGGGAATATTGAAGAGGAAGTATCAAAATATTCTGGATATTATGTAACTATAATTAATGATAAGTATGCAATAATATCTGCCAATAGGGAACTTGAATTAAATATTGAAGGACCAATTTTTTCAACCATAGTATATGTTGCACCACCAGATGTATTTACCCTTCAAGAAATTTCACCAATTGAAGCCTCTGGAGCTAACTTTTTGCAATTGGAATTGCCATTAAGATTGACAGGGGTAGGTGTTACAGTAGCAATTATAGATACAGGCATTGACTATTTAAACGAAGAATTTATAAAAGAAAATGGAGAAACGAAAATAGAATATATTTGGGATCAAACAATAAGCTCAAATGAAGAATCTGCAAGTGATTTCAGTGTTCCGTTTGGAACTTTGTATACCAAAAATGATATACAAGAAGCAATAAATGCTTCTAGGCAAGGGCGATCACCTTATGAAATAGTACCAACTATAGATGAGATTGGCCATGGAACCAATATGGCAGGAATAATTGGAGGGGTTGGAAAAAATCCTAATTTAAAGGGAATAGTTCCAGACTGTAGTTTTGTAGTTGTAAAACTAATAGAAAGTATTTCATATAAGCGACTCTTTAATATTAAAATACCAATATTTGATATAGTTGCTATTTTTACAGCATTAGAATTTTTATATAGAGATTCATTAATTAGCAATAAACCAATTATTATATATTTTCCTCTAGGAAGTAATTTAGGAAGTCATAAGGGCAATGGTATTTTAGAACAATATATGGATTCAATATCTGGAAATAGTGGCATAGCTATAGTTACTGGAACTGGAAATCAAGGGGCAAGTGAAACTCATACCTCTGGAACAATAACACAGGTAGGTGAAAATAGAACAATACAATTATATATGTCTCCAGAGCAAGAATATAACATAGTAGATATCTGGATTGATTCACCTAATATAATGTCTTTAGCTATAATATCACCATCTGGTGAAAGTACTGAAACAATAAGTGCTGAAATTAATATTGTAAAAACATATTCATTTGTATTTGAAAATACATCAGTAAAAATTAATTATTATCTGCCAGAAGAGAATACAGGTGATCAGTTAATAAGAATTAGATTTTTTAATATAAAAGAAGGTGTATGGAGGTTAAAATTAACAGGACAATCTATTTTAGATGGTAAATTTAATGCGTGGATACTTCAAGAAGGTTTAAGCGTCAACGGAACTAGATTTATTTCTTCTGATCCTTATGGAACAATAATGAATCCAGCTACCTCATCATATGTAATGACAGCAGCCGCGTATAATCAAAATAATAACACTATTTTAAGTTATTCTGGAATGGCACTTTTAGATGACTATATTGACAAAATAGATGTGGCAGCAGGTGGAGTGAATGCATTGACGGTAGCACCAAAGAATCAAACTGCTATTGTTAATGGGACAAGTGTAGCGGCTGCAATACTTGCTGGAGCATGTGTTATGTTATTCCAATGGGGGATTGTAGACGGAAATTACCCTAATATATATTCCCAAACAATAAAAACATATATTTCAAGAGGGGCAGTACAGAGAAGTGGTGAGTCATATCCAAATCCACAATGGGGATATGGAATTTTGAATATATTGAAGATGTTTCAAAATATGTTATAAGAAGAAGGTATATTTAAATTATAATATATATAGATGAATAAACAATGTCAATTGTTGTTTATTATCATAAAAATAAAGAAAATATAAATAAAATTAAGAAATTAATATTTACAAAATAAATAAAGCAAGTACAATAAATATGAGTAGAAATATTTTTATTAATAACTTAAGATAAAAGGATGAGTTGTAGGAGGATACATTAACAATGAAAAGATTTTTTAAAGTTATAATAATGACATTAAGTATAATGCAGATTGTTACCTTGAAAGCTTTTGCAGATGAAAGTGTTGGAAATATACAAGATTTAGAAAGCACTATTCAGAATCATCTAGAAAATAGAGATTCAAATTTTACTTTTATATATACAGGAGCAAGGAAAGAATTTAAAGATAATATACGCAATAGTATTACAAACTCATACTCTAACGATGATTATCTAGAAAGATCATGGTTAGAAATAAAACCTAAAGCAAAGATAACAGCTCAAGGAATAGAAACAACTATGGATGTGACATATTTAACTACTAAGGCGCAAGAAGAATATATAAATTCGGAATTAGAAAAAGTTACTAAGTCTTTAGTTAAAAAAAATATGTCTACATTAAAAAAAGTAAGAATTATAAATGATTATATAATAAATAGATATAGTTATGATTATACAGAAAAATCACTAAGTGTTTATTCTGCATTAACTACATCTGCAGCTGTATGCCAAGGATATTCAATGACTGCTTATAAAATGTTTAATTATGCTGGAATAGAAAATAGAATTATTGTTGGAAAAATTAAAGACATTCCACATTCCTGGAATGCTGTTAAAATTAAAGGGAATTGGTATCAATTAGATATTACAAATAATGATTCCAGAGAAAAGGATAAATATTTATTAGTGAGCGATGATACTTTAGTTTCAAATCAATATTATTGGGATAAAGAGAAATATCCCAAAGCATTAGAAGGATATTACAAATAAGGTTTAAACTTGAGATATATAAGTTTTGTGAATACTATTTAGTTATAAATACTAAATAGTATTTTTCTTTTATATTATTTCACAAAAAAGACAATAGAGTTTTGTAAATTTTCAATATAGAATTAAAAGGGTTACATATAGTAGAATAGACTTATAGCAAATGAAGAATTAAAAAAAATATATATTAAAGAGATAAAGGGAGGAAATAAATATGGCAGATTTGTCACTAAGAAATATTTATAAGATTTATGAAGGGGATGTAACTGCGGTTAAAGATTTCAATTTAGAAATTGCAGATAAAGAATTTATAGTTTTCGTTGGACCATCAGGGTGCGGTAAATCAACTACTTTAAGAATGATAGCAGGACTTGAAGAAATATCTAAAGGAGAATTATACATAGGTGGAAAGTTAGTTAATGATGTAGAACCTAAAGAAAGAGATATCGCAATGGTATTTCAAAACTACGCATTATATCCACATATGACAGTTTATGATAACATGGCTTTTGCTTTAAAATTAAGAAAAGCACCTAAAGATGAAATAGATAAAAAAGTTAGAGATGCAGCAAAGAGATTAGATATTGAACATTTATTAGATAGAAAACCAAAGGCTTTATCAGGAGGTCAAAGACAAAGAGTTGCGCTTGGAAGAGCTATCGTTAGAGAACCAAAGGTATTCTTAATGGATGAACCTTTATCAAATCTTGATGCAAAATTAAGAGTTCAAATGAGAACTGAAATATCGAAACTTTACCAAACATTAGAAACAACATTTATATATGTTACACATGACCAAGTTGAAGCTTTAACAATGGGTACTAGAATTGTTGTAATGAAAGATGGTATAATTCAACAAGTGGATACTCCACTTAACATTTATAACACACCAATTAATTTATTTGTTGCAGGATTTATTGGAAGTCCTCAAATGAATTTAGTAACTGGTACTGTTGTAGAAAAAGAAGGGAAAATCTATTGTAATTTTGAAGAAAATAGTATAGTATTACCTTCAGATAAAGCAAAACAATTAAAAGACGGCGGATATGTAGGTAAAGAAGTAGTATTTGGTATCAGACCAGAACATTTAGATGATAATGAAGAAATTATTTCAGCAAATCCAGCAGCAACACTTTTAGGAGATGTAGAAGTTGTTGAAAGAATGGGAGCTGAAAGTTACATCTACTTTAAGTCAGGAAAGAATAATATGACGGCAAGAGTTGATGGAAGTACTAAATCAGAACCTAAAGATAAGATTAAATTATATGTAGAAAATGAAAATATTCATGTATTTGATAAGGAAACAGAATTAAGAATCTGTTAATATAATTTACAGTTGAGGTGAGATCATGAAGGGATTAGTAAAATATCTACAAGAAATATATGAAAATTGTGAAATGCCTTTTGAGGTTTATATAGATGGTGAGGAGATATTTAAAACTAATCCTGATTCTCCCAAAGAGAATTTTTTTGAAGATGTATTTTTAATTGGAACAAAGCAATTTAAAATAAAAATTCAAGAAAAATATAAAGAATCTATAAAAATACTAGAATTTTGTATTAAAGATAAGTATAAAGACGATTATAATAAAAAAGAAAAAATAATTACTCAATTATTACAAAATTTAAGTATATCAAAAGAAAAAATAAAAGAAGTTATGCCACAAATTCAGGATGATACATTTTTAATTACTATAAGTTTAAAAGAAAAATTATCAGAAGCATTGGATGTCTTGAAAAATATTTATAATGATACTGATGTTGTAGTATTAAATTATGATGATACTATAATTTTAATAGGTGCATTTGAAGATATAAATGAACATGTTTCAAGTATAAGTGAAACAATATGTGTTTCTATTTATGAAAAATGCTATATAGGTTACTGTAAGATTCAAGAATATGAATTATTAAGTGATTTATATAATGAAAATATGTATAAAATTAATTTAGGTAAAAAATATAAGTTATCTTCAATGATATTTGGGCAAAATAGTCTTTTATTTGAAAAGATTATGGATAGTTTAAAGGAAGAAACTAAGTCAAAGGTTTTATATACCTTTAATGAAAATTTTTCTAAACTTGATGAAGATATGATAAAGACAATAGAAGTTTTTTTCAAATTAGATTTAAATTTAAGTGAAGCATCAAAAGAATTATATGTTCATAGAAATACTTTGATTTATAGATTAGATAAGATTCAAAAGTATACAGGGTATGATATTAGAAAATTTAATGATGCAGCTTTATTTAAAATAGCTTTCTTTATTTGGAGACAGAAAAATAAAATATAAATAAATATTTAAAGATCTTTTCAGAAAATTATGTTATAAAATAATTTTTTGAAAAGATCTTTTATTTATTAAAAAAATTATTATAAAAACTTTAAAGTAAACGGATATAAATAGGAGAATAAGTAAAGGAAAAGTTGTATAAGTTTTCAGATTTTGTTAAAATGTTATTAAGTGAAAGTAAAAAAGTTTATTATACGTCAACATTATTAAAGATGAAGCGAATATAATATTGTATGCTTAATATTTACGATACAAAGAAAATTAATATTTTAAATTATTAATTAAGAAGCAGGAATTTATCAGAATGTTAATTAAGAATGGGAATTGGTGGTTATGATTTTATATATGTATGTATTTATTAAGAATATTAAATGGGTGGGGGAATGAGAATGGAAAGAGGTAGTGGGATTATCATGCATATTTCATCTTTGCCAGGACAATATGGAATAGGTACATTTGGTAAAGAGGCATATAAATTTGCTGACTTTTTGAAAAAAGCTGGACAAATGTATTGGCAAATACTTCCCTTAGGTCAAACAAGTTATGGGGATTCACCTTATCAATCATTTTCAGCGTTTGCTGGAAACCCATATTTTATTGATTTTGATATGTTAGAAGAGGATGGTTTGTTAAATAAAAATGATTATAGTGAAATAAATTTTGGAACAAATCCAGAGTGTATAGATTATGGGTTATTATTTAACGAAAAGATGAAGGTTTTAAGAATTTCATATGAGAATTTTAAACAAAAAGAAAATGTTGAGTTTAAAACTTTTCAAGAAGAAGAAGCCTCATGGCTTGAAGATTACGCTTTATTTATGGCAGTAAAAGCAAAATTTGATTTAAAAAGCTCTCAAAATTGGGATAATGATATTAGATTAAGAAAAGAAAAATCTATAAGTGAATACAAAAAACAACTTTCTGATGAAATTAATTATTGGAGCTTTTTACAATATGAATTTTTTAAACAATGGAACAAGTTAAAAAGTTACATTAATAAACTAGGAATTAAGATCATCGGGGATATTCCAATATATGTAGCAGAAGATAGTGCTGATTTATGGAGTAATCCTAAAGTATTCTTATTAGATGAGAAAACTTTAAAACCATTGAAAGTTTCAGGGTGTCCTCCAGATGCATTTTCAGCAACAGGACAACTTTGGGGAAATCCTATTTATAATTGGAAGTACCTTGAAGAGACAGGATATTCATGGTGGATAAATAGAATAAAGCAAAGTTTAAAGCTTTATGATGTAATAAGGATAGATCACTTTAGAGGGTTTGAAGCTTATTGGACGGTGCCTTATGAAGAAAAGACAGCAATGAATGGGATATGGGTAAAAGGCCCAGAAATTAAATTATTTGATGCAATAAAAAAGGAACTTGGAGAAATAAATATTATAGCTGAAGACTTAGGACTATTAACTGAAGAAACTATAAGTTTTAGAAAGAAGACAGGCTTCCCAGGAATGAAGGTATTAGCATTTGCATTTTCTGGAGAAAGTGATAATCCATATCTTCCACATAATTATGAAAAAAATTGTGTAGCATACACAGGAACTCATGATAATGATACAGCAAGAGGATGGATTGAAACAACAGGAAGTAAACAGGAAATTAAAAATGCAGTTGAATATTTAAATTTAACAGAAGAAGAAGGTTATAACTGGGGATTAATAAGGGGAATTTGGGGGAGCGTTTCAAATACTTCCATAGCACTTATGCAGGATTTTTTAAATCTTGGTAATGAATCAAGAATTAATTTTCCGTCAACAATAAAAAATAATTGGTGTTGGAGAGCAAAAAAGGGTGTTTTCACTAATGAGTTAGCAAAAAAAATATATAGATTAACTAAAATTTATGGAAGGTGTGAATAAATTGAGAAAAGAAAAAATAGTAGAGGGAATTGAAAGATACTTAAAAGTTAAACACGGGATAAAACTGAAGGATGCTAAAGATTATGAAATATTTAATGCACTTTCATTGACTATTCTAGAAGAAATTGTTGATGATTGGAACGAAACAAGTGATGCTTATAATAGGGGGAGAATGGCATATTATTTATCAGCAGAATTTCTAATGGGTAGAGCACTTGGCAATAACCTAATGAATTTAGGATTATATAACGAAATTAAAGAAGTATTAGCTGAATTAAAAATTGACTTAAATAGAATAGAAGAAATAGAAGAAGATGCAGGTCTTGGGAATGGAGGACTTGGCAGATTAGCAGCATGTTTTGTAGAATCAGCAGCAACTTTGAATATGCCTTTAGTGGGTTACGGCATAAGATATAGTAATGGATTATTTAAACAAAACATAGAAAATGGATTTCAAACTGAATGTGAAGATACATGGCTTAAGTATGGGGAAGCATGGAGTATTAGAAAAGATGATGAAACTCAAATAATTAAATTTTCTGATATGACAGTAAAAGCAGTTCCTTATGATGTGCCAATAATAGGATATGGAACTAAAAACATAAATACATTAAGATTATGGCAATGTGAAGCTTTAAGAGAATTTGATTTTAATTTATTTAATAATCAACAATATATTGAAGCAGTATCAGGAAGAAATAAAGCGGAAGATATATCAAGAGTATTATATCCTAATGATACAGCAGAAGCAGGAAAGATATTAAGACTTAGACAACAATATTTCTTCTCAAGTGCATCAATGAAGGATATTATAAAGAAACATAAGACTAAATTTGGAAGTGATTTTTCAGAATTTGCAAAATATAATGTAGCTCAATTAAATGACACACATCCTACAATATCAATTCTTGAGTTTATAAGAATATTGGTTGATGAAGAAAATGTTGAGTTTGTAACTGCTTTAGCAACTGCTAAGGAATTCTTTGGATATACTAATCACACTATACTTGCAGAAGCATTAGAAAAATGGGATATTAGATTAATTGAGAGATTATTCCCAAGAATATTGCAAATTGCATATGAAATAGATGATGCATTGATGAAGGAATTAAGACAAAAAGGCTATGATGAAGGTCAAATTTGGAACTTTAGAATTATTGCAAATGATCAAATCAGAATGGCTAACTTGGCTATATTTGTTGGCAGAGCAGTAAATGGTGTTGCTGCACTTCACACAGAAATTTTAAAGAAAAGCGAATTAAATAATTGGTATAATTTATATCCTAATAAATTTCAAAATAAAACAAATGGAATTACGCCAAGAAGATGGCTTAGACTTTGTAATACTGAATTATCACAATTTATCACTGATTTATTAGGAAGTGAGGATTGGGTTAAAGATTTATATTTACTTAAAGGTTTAAAGAAATATAATGATGATGAAAAAGTACTAGAAAAATTAATGGAAATAAAGCATGAAAAGAAGGTTCAGTTGGCTGAGTATATTAAACAAGAAGAAGGTATAATTGTAGATCCAAATTCATTTTTTGATATTCAAATTAAGAGATTACATGAATATAAGAGACAATTATTAAATGCATTATATATCCTAGATTTATATTATAGAATAAAAGAAAATCCTAATTTAGATATATCAAAAACTACATTTATATTTGGAGCTAAAGCATTCCCCGGATATAGAAGAGCTAAAGGTATTGTTAAATTTATAAATGAAATAGCTAGACTTATTGATAGAGATGAAGAAGCATCTAAGAAGATTAAAGTTGTATTTGTACATAATTACCGAGTTTCTTATGCACAAAAACTATTCCCGGGCTCTGATTTATCTAAGCAAATTTCTACAGCAGGTAAAGAGGCATCAGGAACAGGAAATATGAAGTTTATGTTAAATGCAACTCCTACATTTGGGACTTATGATGGAGCAAATATAGAAATTGTAGAAGCTAGTGGAGAAGAAAATAACTATATATTTGGTTTAAAAGTTGAAGATATTGAAAGAATTAAACATGACTACGATCCTAAAAAATACTATAAAGAAAATCCAAGTATTAAGAGAGTAGTAGACACATTAATTAATGGAACATTAGACGATGGCGGTACTGGATACTTTGAAGATTTATATAATGCATTACTAGAGGAAAGAGATCAATATTATTTACTTGCAGATTTCGAATTATTCAAGAAAGCAGAGGAAAAAGTATTTGAAGATTATAAGAATAAAAAGATATGGGCTAAAAAATGCTTTGCAAATCTTTATAGTTCAGGAATATTTTCAAGTGATAGAACAATAAAACAATATGCAGATGAAATTTGGAATATAAAGCCTGTATCTGTTAGATAGCTTTACTTAAAAAGTATACTTTTAGTATATAAAACAAAATGAAAAGTTGATTAAAGATCTATAGATATAGAGATAAAATAACTATATCTATAGGTTTTTGTTTATTTTATAAGAGAATTTAAATGTTGAATGTAAATTCTAAGTAATTTTAATTGATATTTAAAACCGAGTATATTTTAGGAGATAAGGTTTAATTCATTAAAATTTCTAAATAAAATTAGAGAATAATGTTATGAAAGTAATGGGGAAAAATACGAAGCAAGTTTACATTTATTTATATTTGCGATATTATTAATATAGGAAATTATGCATAATAATTAATTATAGATGCTAAGAAGAATAGTAATATAAATAAAATTTAAAGTTCTATACCAAATTATTAAATATTAATAATAGCTATTTTGAAGTTAGAAAAGGGGAGTGAATATGAAGAAAATAGTAGTATTAGATGGTAAAACCTTAGGTAATGTAGATTACATTAAATTAAATGAATTTGGTCAAGTGATTTATTATGATTTAACTTTAAAAGAAGAAGTTGCAGATCGAATTAAAGATGCTAATATTGTATTAACTAATAAAGTTGCATTAAATAGAGAAAACTTAAAAAATGCAGCTCAATTAGAACTTATTTGTGAAGCAGCCACAGGATATAATAATATAGATATTGAATATGCTAGAGAAAGAAAGATTGCAGTTACTAATGTAACTGGATATTCTACTACAACTGTAGCACAACATACTTTTGCTATGTTACTTCATTTATATGATAATATAAGTTATTTTGATAATTATATAAAAAGCGGAGAATATTCTAAATCGACAATGTTTACCAACCTAGAAATGCCATATAAAGATTTATGTGGTAAGGTATGGGGAATAATTGGACTTGGGAATATTGGAAAAAGAGTAGCGAAAATAGCACAAGCTTTTGGTGCAAGAGTAGTATATTATTCAACTTCTGGAAAAAATGCAGATTCAGATTATGCAAGAGTAGAATTTGATGCCTTATTAAAACAATGTGATATTATTTCTATTCATGCTCCTTTAAATGAAAAAACTGAAGGCTTAATTAATTACGAAGCTTTTACTAAAATGAAAAAAGATGCAGTAGTAATAAATGTTGCAAGAGGCCCTATAATAGTAGATGAAGATTTAGCTAGAGCTATAGATGAAGATATAATAGGGGGAGCTGCTTTGGATGTGTTTAAGGTTGAACCAATTCCTGCAGATAATCCATTAGTAAATATTAAAAATAAAGATAAACTAGTGTTAACGCCGCATATAGCATGGGCAAGTGAAGAAGCTAGAAATAGATTATTTGCTGATTTGTTAGAAAATATTAGTGCATACAACAGAAAAGAAATAAGAAATAGAGTTGAACTTTAAAATTGTTTTGTATAAAGTTTTAAAAGACTTGCTCTTAAAAAAGGATATGTATAAATATTTGTAAATAAAACAATTGGAAATGCTAAACAGGTAAATTTATTATTTTTCAATTATATATGTTGCAAAAAATAATATACATTAAAACTATTTATTGTTACTTAATTTTGTTGCAGAGTTAGAATTGCAACATATATATAAAACCATTCATATAAGCGATTTTTATACTTTATGAATGGTTTTTGTTTTATTAAAAATTTTCTCTATTTTACAGAGGATTATTTTTATTATTCATTATCTAATAAGTATTCGCGATCTAGAATTTCAGATAATTCAGTAGAAAGAGTATCAATAGTCTCATCAATATTTTCATTGCATAATATGATAATTAAATAATTTTTATCAAGATTTTTTTCTACAAAAGAAGTATACCCTGGTAGATTTCCACTATGGAAAACAATTTTATCCCCATCTGCATTTTCATAAGTAAACCAGCCATAACCATAATTATTTAAATAAGGTGTAAACATTTCATTTAATGATTCTTTGGTAATCACTTCTTCTGAAAATAAAGCATTTTCCCACTTTTGTAAATCTTCAGAGGTAGAATAAATCTCTCCAGCAGAATATGACATTAAGCCTTCGGTTTTTGGAGCTTCAGCATGTTCATTTGAATGTTTGTTTATAAAATAATAGCCAATAGATTTATTTTTTGCATCAATTTCATTGCTTAAGAAGCCTGTTGAAGTTAAGTTCAATGGCATTATTATATTATTTGCTATATAATCCTCATACGTTATATTTGATACTTTTTCAATTATGTAGCCAAGTAATATATAGTTTGAATTGCTGTACTCAAATGAAGTTCCAGCATTAAAATTAAATGGTTCATTTTTAAATAACTCAATAAGTTCTTCTGGTGTGTAAGCAAGAGTATGATTTTCAGTGTCTATTGAATCAGCATAATCTAAATACTCAGGAATACCAGATGTGTGAGTGAGTAGATTATAAATTGTTATATTATCTCCATTTGGGTAATCAGGAATATACTTACTTAGTGTATCATTAACATCTAAAAGTTTTTGTTCTTGAAGCATTAAAATTGCTGTAGCAGTAAATTGTTTTGTCAGAGAAGCGATTTCAAAAATTGTCTGTGGTTTATTAGGAAGGCGATTATTATAATCTGCGATGCCATATCCTTTATTTAATAAGGTCTCATCATCCTTAGCAATAAGAATTGAGCCACTAAATTCATTCTTCTTGGAATATCTATCAATATATTTACTTAATTTAGATTTTATATTAGTATCAGAACTTACAACTGTTTTTTCGTGAAAACTTTTTTGATTGACATTTTCACAGCCTGTTAAAAATAGTGTTGATATACATAATAAAATCATAATATTTAATATAGTTTTTTTCAGCATTATGAAATCCCCCTTGATAGTTCAATTTGATAATAATTAGTATTATCCCCTAATTAATATATACTAATTGTTAAATATAACTTCTAATTTGTTTATAAGTGCTACTAAATTACAGTTTATTATATACTAATTATAACAGTGATTGGATAATAATTCATATTACAGACTGAATGTTAAAGAAAATGTAATAATTAGATTTTCGATTTTATAGATATAATTTCAACATTTTAACATAAATTACTTCGTTTAGAAACAACAATAACTTCAACTGGTTTTATTTTTAGTTTAGTGTTAATATATATAGTGCTAAGGCGTATTCAAAAAAATAATAAGTCAGTATGTTAGTCTATTTTACGTTATAAAGGAAGCTCGACTCATATACATTCGCTGAGTAAGTGATTTACATAAAATCATAGATTGCACTGTGTTAAAGTTTGAAGAACGAAATGTAAAAGCTCCAAGGAGAAAGTTCTGCTGGCCAAATATAAAATGCACTGTGTGAAAGTTCGAGACCCCAAATATGAAATTTGGACGCTCACTTTTGGTTCTCTACTTATCAGCATATTTACCTAATAGCCAGCTATGAGGCAAATATAAATCCTTGTCTAACGAAAAATATACATCACATCACAGGATTATTATTTTATTTCTTATGCCTAAAAGTAATAACTATAAGGAGGATACAAAAATATCATGGCAAAAGTTATTATTGCGGAAAAGCCATCTGTTGCTAAAAATATTGCAGATGCATTTAAGATAAAAACTAGAAGAGATGGTTATTTTGAAGGTGAAGGATATTATATAACTTGGGCATTTGGACATCTTTTGCAGCTTTATGATGCAAAGGATTATGATGAAAATATGAAGGGTTGGAGATTTGAGAAGTTTCCATTTATTCCGGAAAATTTCTTGTATAAGGTAAAATGTGACGGAGCAGATAGAACTATAGAAGATAAGGGTGCTAAAAAACAGCTAGGAATAATAAAAAGTCTAATTGATAAAGATGACGTGGATGGTATAATTTCAGCTACTGACTATGATAGAGAAGGTCAGGTTATAGCAGATGAATTATTTGGTTATTTTGAGGTGGAAAAGCCTATATATAGATTGCTTTTAAACGAATGGACACCTGATGAAGTTAAAAGTGGTATGGAAGCTTTAAAGGATAATAAAGAAATGCAGCCACTGCAAGATGCTGGAATAGGAAGACAGTGGAGTGATTGGATTATTGGAATTAATTTAACATCTGTAAGTACATTAAAATATAAGTTTGAAGAAAATAAAACTATTAATATAGGGAGAGTTTTATTACCTACTTTAAAGATTATTTATGATAGAGATAAAGAAATAGAAAATTTTGCTGCAACAACTTATTATAAATTAATATCAAACTTTAAGAATTTACAAAATGAAGAGTTTGAAGGAATTTATTATGAAAATGATTCAGAAAAATTTGATGTTAAAGAGGATTTAGATAAACTTCTGCCTTTGCTTGAAGGGTCAATAGCTAAGATTATTGATAAACAAACAGAGCTAAAAAAGGAATATCCTCCATACTTATTTAATTTATCAAATTTACAAGGATACGTTACAAGTAAGTATAAGGGATGGACATCTGATAAGGTTCTAAAGGTTGCACAATCACTTTATGAAAAAAAGCTTACAACTTACCCAAGAACTGCAAGTGTAGTTTTAGAGGAAAGTTTAAAAGATAGAGCAAAAAAGGTTTTGGATACATTAAAAGTTGGATTACCATATGAATCAGATATTAAATTTAATACATCTAAAAGAGTTTTTGATAGCTCAAAGGTTGAGAGTCATAGTGCTATAACGCCAACATATATTAAGCCATCAGGATTATCAGCAGATGAGAGAATTGTTTATGAAGCTATTAAAAATCGATTTATAATGCAGTTTATGCCGATAGCTGAATTTGAAGAAACCAAGGTAACATTAAAAGCTGAGAATGCAGAAGTCAAAGGTATATTTGTTTCAAAGGGAAAAGTAAAACTTGTAGAAGGTTGGAAGGTAGTTGAGAAAATAGAAAGTAAAGATATAATCCTTCCAAAGATTGAAAAAGATGAAAATGTGGATATTGTAGATGCAAAAGTTAGTTCAGTTACTAAAAAACCACCAAAGTATCATACAGAAAAGACATTGCTTAGAGTTATGGAAACTTGCGGAAAAGGTGTTGAAGATAAAGAAGACACTGATGATATGATGCAGGCTATTTTGAGTGGTTATAGTATAGGAACTCCAGCAACTAGAGCGGAGACAATAAAAAAATTAAAGGATATAGGATATTTAAGAACTAAAGGCAAAAATCTTATGTGCAGCGACCTTGGAAGAAATCTAGTTGAAATTTTCCCGGTAAAAGACTTATTGGATTTAGAATATACAGGAAAGCTGGAAAAAACTCTTTCAGATATTGAAAAAGGTAAATTTGCTAAAAGTGATTTTATGAAACTAATAATAGATTTTACTGTTAAGTCTGTAGATGAAATAAAGAAGGATGAAGGCGCATTATCAAGGTTTAAAGTTGAAATACCTAAGGATATGGTGAGCTTAGGGCCTTGCCCTACTTGTGGAAATCCAGTAGTTGAAGGGGAAAAAAGCTTTGGATGTAGCAATTGGAAAAATGGCTGTAAATATACTATTTGGAAGGATGATAAGTATATTGCGTACTTTGGAAAAAAAATATCAAAAGAAATGGTAGAACTTTTACTTAAAAATGGTAAAGTAGGATTTAGAAATTTAAAAAGCAAGAAAGGAAATACCTTCTCAGCATATTTTAAATATGAAAAGAATGAGGAAACTGGATATTTTAATTGGAAAATTGAATTTATAGATTAAGCATAAAGTTATGAAATAAAATATACCAATAGATTGAATTGGTTACTTGCATAAACTTTCTTATATGTTTGTAAAAAGGATATCAAATAAATATTATAATGAGGCAGATATTAATTTTTTTAGAATTAATATCTGCCTTTTTCATATTATATTATTCTCAATTAAGGAAAAATTAAGGAATTATTAATTGATAATTAATATAATCTAATCTATAATCTAAGTGTACCATTTGAAGTAGTACACTTAGGACAATATAAGAATGGAAAATGAAGAATTTATTAATAATACAATAAATTTACAAATATAAGTAAAAATATGTTAAAATTTTATTAGTTATGTAATATAGGGGGAATAAATGATGAAAAAAGTTAATAAGACTAAACTACTAAGTATATTAGTTATGTTTTTAATATTAATTGGTTTTATGCCAACAATATGCAAAGCAGAAAATAAAACAGAAGATAATAGTTCAATTATAATGAAGGTAAGCTATGGAATTCAAGGGAATTTTAAAGGTTCGACAGCAGTGCCTGTAAATATTGAAGTAGAAAACAATGGTGAAAATATAGAAGGACAATTGGAAGTAAGAGTTCCTTCTAATACGCCTAATACATATGATGCATTTGTATCAGAAGTTAATATAGGAGCTAAGGAAAAAAGAACTGTAACTATTCCAATTAATTTACCTGAAAATGATTCGAAATTATTAGTAGTTTTCAAGCAAGGTGAAAATATTATAAAGCAAAATACTGTATTGGTTAGCAATGGAAGAGTTGGCGAAGCTGACATGTTTATGGGAATCCTAACAGATGATTTTAATGGTCTTACAATAAGATTTTTAGATTTTAATAGTTTGAATAACACAAATAATAAAGGTAGAGACAGAGTTAATAAAACTACAAGTGTACCTTTAGAATTAGATTATTTATTAAGCAGTTCTAAAAATATTTCACCATTAGATGTAATTGTAATTAACAATTATAATATTTCTAATTTAAAAAGAGAGCAATATGAAAATTTATCTACATGGGTTGAAAATGGTGGAGTATTAGTAATAGGAAGTGGAGAAAATGCACCTAAGACAATAGGAAGTATTGATAAAGAATTTTTTAATATAACTTATAATGGAACTAAAGATATTAATGGATATACTCTTGCTAAATTAAATTTAAAAGATGCAACTGTAAAATTACAAGAAGGAGAAGATCCATTAATTTATCAAATGAATAAAGGTCAAGGCAAGGTATATATATCAACATTTGATTTAGGAAATAAAACAATAGCTGCAAAAGATAAAATTATGAATGTATGGAAAGAATGTTTAGGACGTGATTTCTTAGATAAAATTAATACACCTCATGGTCATAGAAGTAACTTTGTACCATATGGTATTGAAGAATTAAGCAGGAATGTACCATATAAGGAAACTTTTAATATTGGTTTATTAATAATTTTATTCATAAGTTATGCACTAATTGTTGGAATTATTATTTATCTAATAATGAAGAAGTTAAACAAGAGAGAATGGTTATGGGGGATTATTCCTGCTATAGCAATAGCGTTTTCGCTTTCACTATATGTACTTGGAAGTAGTACACGAATTAAAGATGTAGTTTTAAATCAAGTAAATATTCTTACGAGCGATAAAAATGGTACAAGCCAAGTTGTTGGATATACAGGTATTGGATCAAAATATAAAAATGATTTAACAGTTCAAGAACCTATTGGAACTAGTCTTCAAAACTATACTAATGATAATTATCGTGAAAATGCAGATACAAATAATTTCACTAAATTAGGAACAAAAACTGTATATAGAGAAAATAATTCTTATTTTGAATTTAAAAATTTATCAGCATTAAGTATGAAGCAGTTTGAAATTTCAGGGCATAAAGAAATAGTCCCAAGTATTGATGCAAATTTAAACTATAGTTCTAGAAAGTTATCAGGAAAGATTAAGAATACCTTGGGATATGACATTCAAAAGTTATTGGTAGTATCTTATAACACTGTTTGGGAACTTGGGCCTATGAAGGCTGATGAGGAAAAGGAAATAGAAGCAATGAGTTATTCTGCTTCAGGATTAGCTTCTTATGGAGATAATTTAAGAAATAAATATTATAGACAATTTAGATCTGGGTCAGGTAATAAAGAAAATAAGGAAGAATTTAAAGATGTAATGAGAATTGGGAATTTAATATCAAGTATAGGAGAGACGAATTTCAAAAAGCAATCAACATATTTAATTGCAGTAACTGATATGCCTATAGATTATGGATTTGATTTTAGTGGAAAATCAGTATCTAAATATGATACTACTGGGATTATTCAAGAGATAGATGTAGATTTTACTGATAGTGAAGGAAATTTAGACTATCCATTAGGATATTTTAAGGGAGATATAGCGGAGATAGATGAAAAAGTAAATATTGATACTCAAGATAATGTAATTTATGGCAGTGGAGATTTAGTTTTAGATTATACAATAGATAAAGACATAAATTTATTAGATTTAAAGGTTGGGTATGTAGAAAATCCAGAACTTAAAAAATCAAGCTTTAAGGGATCGGTGTCTGTTTATAATTATGAAGATAATCAATATAAACCGATAAATTACATTGTAAATGGTGAAAGTTTAAAAAATGCAACTGAATATATTAAGGACGGAAAAGTAAGAGTAAAAATGCAATGTAATAATGAAGAGGAAACAGGAGTTCCACAAATTACTGTAAAGGGGAGGGCTAAATAATGCTGCTTATTAAAGATTTAGAAAAATCATATGGAAAATTTCAAGCCCTTAATAAATTGGATTTAGATATTAAACAAGGTGAGATATTTGGATTTATAGGTCCTAATGGAGCTGGTAAAAGTACTACTATGAAAATAGTATCAGGGCTTTTAACTCCAGATAGCGGGGAAGTATATGTTGATGGAATGGATGCCATTAAAAATAATAAAAAGTTAAAAGAAAAAATAGGATATATGCCAGACTTCTTTGGAGTATATGATAACTTAAAGGCATATGAATATTTAGAATTTTTTGGATCGATTCATGGTATTAATGGAAAGGAAATTAAAGATTTATCAATGGATTTATTAGAATTAGTAAATCTGGAAAATAAATATGATGCTTATGTTGATGGATTATCAAGAGGTATGAAACAAAGGTTATGTTTAGCAAGATGTCTAATTCATAATCCACAATTACTGATTTTAGATGAGCCAGCTTCAGGAATGGATCCTAGAGCAAGATTTGAAATGAAGAACATATTAAAGAATCTTAAAGACATGGGAAAAACAATAATAGTAAGCTCTCATATTTTATCAGAACTAGGTGAGATATGTACAAATATTGGAATTGTAGAAAGTGGAAAAATGGTATGTCAAGGAACTGTGGAAGAGATAATGACGGCAGTAAGCGGAAATCATCCCATTGTAATTACAGTATTAGATAAAGTTGAAGAAGCAATTAAGATATTAAAAGAAATACCTAAGGTAGGAAAGGTTAAGTTTGAAAACAATAAAATAACAGCTGCATTTAATGGTAATGAAGAAGAGTGCGTTATTTTGCTTAAGATGTTAATAAATAATGAAATACCTATAATATCTTTTAATAGGGAATCAACAAGTCTTGAAGATATATTTATTAAAATAACTGATAAAGAAGCATTAAAGGAGGAAAATAGTTTTGAAAATTAATCCAGTTTTAAAAAATGAAACGAAGCTTGCAGTAAGAAGTTTTAAATTTACTTTAATGATATTCTTTTATGTATTTTTATTATCAGCAGGGGCACTTTTCATATTTAATATTAATATTGAAGAAGCATATTTTAATGGAATAAATTTAGAGACCATAGTGTATTTCTATATTGGAATGTCAGTAATTCAAGCTATTTTGTTAATGTTTATAGTTCCAGCTTTAACATCAACAGCAATTTGTGGAGAAAGGGAAAAGCAAACCTTAGAGGTTCTTTTATCTACAAAGATGAGTACATTATCAATAATAACTGGAAAGTTATTAGCATCTATAAGTAGAGTTATAATTTTAATTATTTGCACTATGCCTATATATTCAATTGCATTTTTAATTGGTGGAGTAAATTTAGGAAATATACTAGAATTAAGTCTTTTCTTTATTGTAACTACAATATTTGTTGGTTCTATTGGTGTTTGTATATCAACATTTGTAAAAACATCAAAGGTAGCAACAGCAGTTGCATATGGAGTTACCTTGGTAATATTTGTAGTTATAACTATTTTAGCTATAATAGTTGCAACAATGAATGCTTCTAAAAATCCTAATGCTCAAAGTTTAACAGCGCCAATATTTTCTTATTTAAGTCCAACTGTTGGATTTTTATGTTTACTTGCTAAGCAATTAGGCGGAACAAATACTTTTGGATATTTTGGAAGAGGAATAAATAGTTTTATGATTGATTATGGAACTTTTATATCTATGGGAGTTCAATTAGTTTTAAGTGTAGTACTAGTATTTATATCAGCATATAAACTAAATCCTTTAAATAGGGGGATTAAAATTAGGAGAAAGAATAATAAAAAATCAAAATAGCAAATTTGATAAAATATTATTATAAATTATAAGTTATTTTCAGTACATATTTCAAAAAAATAAGTCTTATGAATTTATTTGGAGAAAATTAAAATTTGGATATAACTTATTAAAAGAATTGAAATAGAGGAGAATTTATGAATGCTTTAGATAAAAAGATATTGGATTTTATAAAAAAGTCTGGGCGAAAAATAAAATTAAATTTTCTTATAGGCAAAATACTAATGGGGCTTAAAGCTTCATTAGTTTTAACTCTAATTATTTTAATAATAGCGTTGTTCATACCTTTTGAAAGTTGTTATAAGTTAATTGGTGTAATTATAGGTATTTCTATATTTGTAAGTATTCTTTGGGGAATTATTAAAGGCCCTAAGAAAAAGGAAATAGCATTAATTGCAGATTCTAAGGGATTAAATGAAAGAGTGACTACAGCCTTAGAGTTTATTGGAGATGAAAGTGAAATAGCTATAGCTCAAAAGAAGGATACTGTACACAACATAGAAGCATATGATTTAAAAAGAAATTTATCAATAAAGGTTGAAAGAAGAGAAGTATATAAGATTTTAATACTTGTGATATTATGCTGTATAATAATTGCAATTCCTACAGCTTCCAAAAAAGAAGCAGAAAATTTAAGGAATTTTACGAGCAGTAAAAATGAAGTTATAAATAAAATAGATAAGGAAGAAAAGAAGATTGAAAAAGATACAGAATTGACAAAAGAGGAAAAGGAAGAATTAAAAAAAATATTACAAGAAGCAAAAAAAGAATTGAAGGAAACTAATAAAAAAGAAGATGCAAATAAATTAATGGATAGATTAGAAAAGAAGTTTGATGAAATAAAAGAAAAAACTGATTCACAGAAGAAAAAAGAATTAGTTGATCAGGTAAAGAAAAACTTAGTAGAAAAGCAAAAAAATGAAGAAGCTAAAGAAGCCTTAAAAAACTTAAATGAGATAAATAAGAGTTTAAACAAAAATAAAATTGGAAAAGACCTTTTAGAAACTTTAAAATCTGGAGATAAGGAAGCTTTAGAAAATAAATTAAAAGCCTTAAATAATTCATTGCCAAACTTAAGTGATAAAGAAAAAAGTGAACTTTCGAATTCACTAAAAGAAGCAGCGGCTAATTTAAGTGATGAAGAATTAAAGAATTTATTAGAACAATCATCAGATAAGTTGTTAGATGGTGAGGTAGATCCATCAGAGCTTGCAGATGCATTAACTACATTAAAGACAAAGAGTGATGAAAGTTCAAAAAGCAGTAATAGTAAGGCTGCTGTGAAAGGTAATGGAAGTGGTTCAGGCTCAGGGAATGGGTCTGGCTCAGGCCAAGGTAATGGCAGTGGTAGCGGTTCCGGAAGCGGATCTGGAGGAAGTGGGAATGGAAATGGCGGTGGATGGAATACAGGAAGTAAAAATGGAAATGAGAATACTTCTATTCCAAACAGTGGAGAGCAAGTATTTATTCCTGGAAGACAAGTTGGGAATGATGAAAATCTAAAAGGTGATAAAAATAGTGATGGAACTTCTCAAAGCATTGAGACTCAAAAAGGTTTAAATTTTAATGGAGAAAAGAAGGATTACAATAGTGTAGTTGGTGATTATAGTAAGGAAGAAATAGATTCAATGAATAATTCATCACTGCCAGAAAATTTACAAGATGTAGTAAAAGATTATTTTAATGGATTGGAATAAAGGATGGATATAATGTGAGGAATATTACAGGGGAATCATTAAAGATAATAAACATTATACTCCTAATAGGAATAACTCTTATAAATATGTTTTGTGAAAATTCTAAATTAAGACATGAGGCAGGAGTTATATATTTAGCAGTATTAATGATTTTATGTACTTGGTATGCTCTAACTAATAGACCGATTAAAAAAAGTGAAAAGATTGGATTAATATTTTTATACATTATCTTTGTTTTAGGATTTCTGTATTTGTTTACTAGAAATTTTAAATGAAACTTATTAAAGAAATAGGAAATGAAGAATGCATTCAGAAAATTTACATTGAAGGGTGGTGACCTTTAGTAAGAGATTAAATTGCAGTATATTCTCTTACTGAAGAAAAATTATGGATATGAATGAACAAGTAATAAACGATGTAGTAGAAAAATTAAACAAATGTAAAAGTGAAATAGGCAAAGGAATCATTGGACAAGAGGAAATAATTAGAGATGTTTTAATAGCTATTTTTTCAGGGGGGAACGTCCTTTTAGAAGGTATGCCGGGTCTTGGAAAAACTCAGCTTGTTAAGACTATAGGGAAAGTTTTAAATCTTGGTTTTTCTAGAATTCAATTTACACCAGATTTAATGCCAGCAGATGTAGTTGGAACAAATTTAATCATTAAGGAAAATGGTTCTACTAAATTTCAATTTGAAAAAGGACCAGTGTTTACTAATTTGCTTCTTGCAGATGAAATAAATAGAGCAACACCAAAAACCCAATCTGCTTTATTAGAAGCAATGGGAGAAAAGTCAGTAACAGTTGGTAAAGTTACTTATGAGTTACCTAAACCTTTTATGGTACTTGCAACTCAAAATCCAATTGAGCAGGAAGGGACATATCCTCTTCCAGAAGCACAACTTGATAGATTTCAATTTAAGTTAAAGGTGGATTTCCCTAAATTAGATGAACTTATGAAAATAATGGATTTAACATTATCTAATGAAGAAGTTCAAATGGAATCTATTTTAAGTGACAATGAAATTTTAGAAATTAGAAAGATAATATCAGAAGTGCCAATGGCAAAACCAGTTAAAGAATATGCTTTAAAATTAATTCTTGCTACTCACCCAGAAATAGAAGAAGGACATGCTTTGGTTAAAAAATATGTGGAAGTAGGAGCAAGTCCAAGAGCAGCACAAGGATTATTTAGTGGTGCAAAGGTTAGAGCAATAATGGAGGGAAGATTTAATGTATCTTTTGATGACATAAAAGCAATTGCTTATCCTGTACTAAGGCATAGAATTATTTTGAATTTTGAGGGAATAACTGAAGGGATAACTGAAGAACTTATTATAGATAAAATTCTTGAGGATTTAAAGGTGGTCTAATATTTAATGGTAATAAAGGCAATATTAAAATTAGCATATTTAATAGTTTTAATATTAATAGAGATATTAAAGGTTGTGTAAAGAATGGAAGAGAGAATTTTTAATGAAGATTTCTTCAAAAAGTTAAATAAAATAAATCTAAATATAAATTTAAGATTATCAAATGGTGCCCAAGGAGGAAGGAAATCAAAAGCAAAGGGATCATCAGTTGAATTCTCAGATTTTAGAGAATACATGCCAGGTGATGATTTTAGAAGAGTTGACTGGAATGCTTATGGGAGATTAGACAAGCTGTTTATTAAAGTTTTTATGGAAGAAAGAGAAGGTGTTTTTAATTTCTTCTTAGATAAGAGTAAATCTATGGATTATGGAAAAGAGAGCAAAAAGAATAAAGCCCTTCAAATTATAGGAGCTTTAACTTACATTGCATTAAATAATTTAGACAGGGTTTATGTTAATGTAGCTGAAGAATCCAACCTCTCTCTTTTGCGTGGTGGTACTGGTAAAAAAGGATTTCAAATAGTGCTAAAAGAACTTGAAAATATACAGTTTAATGGAGCTACAAAACTTTCAGAAGCTATTGTAAAAAGGCGGATAAATAACAAGGGAGTATCTATTGTTATTTCAGATTTTTTTAATAATCAAGGTCTAGATTCCATAGAGCAAGGCTTAAAATATTTAGCCTATAAGAAGCAGCAGATTGTTTTAGTTCAAATACTGTCAGATGAAGAAGTGAATCCATCTATTGAAGAGGAAGTTACATTAATTGATTCTGAGACAGGAGAAAGAGTTAAATTAAATCTTAATTATAAAGTCATTGAAGCATACAAAAGGGCTTTAACAGATTTTAATGAAAAACTTAGACGTTTAACTACTAAATATGGTGGAACATTAATAAGTGTAAATACAAGCAAAAGCTTAGAAGAGATAATATTAAATGATTTTGGAAAGCAGAGAGTAATTTTTTAAGCTATTTTAAAATTGCTAAAATAAAGGCAGTAATTGTACAGTATTAATTTATTTTATGATGCTGGACGTTTTCTAAAATAAGGAGGATACAAAAGTGGGAATAGGAAGTCTTTGGCCATTAGCATTGTTAATAACAATTCCTTTAGTAATATTACTCTACATATTAAAAAGGAAATACAGACAAATTGAAGTATCCTCTTCACTACTATGGAAGGAAGCTTATAAAAATACACAAGCCAATACTCCATGGGAAAAGTTAAGGGTAAATATAATGATGATACTTCAAATTATAATAATATTGTTAATAATATTTGCTTTAATGAGTCCGTTTTTTAAATTTGGTGGAAAGACTTATAAAAATTTAATTGTAGTAATTGATACTACAGCAAGTATGAGTACTTTATATGATAAGGATAAAACTAGGCTTGATGAGGGAAAAGAAATAACAAAGGATTATATAAAATCAATAAAGGAAAGCACTAATAATTATATAATAGCCTTTAATGGAAAGTCTAATATAGAGACTAAAAATAGTATTGATGAAGTTACTCAAACTTATGGCAGTGGTGATATAAGTAATGCTTTATCTTATGTTAGATCTTTAGGTGAAGGTTTAGAAGAATATGAAGTTTTAATTGTAAGCGATAAAAAGGTTGAATTAGGAGATATAAATGGAAAGGCGATTTCTTTGGCAAGTAGTGGAGAAAATGCCGCTATAACTAATTTGTCACATAAATTTTCAGAAAACAAAATGAAGGTTATAGCAACCGTAAAGAATACTGGTGATACTGATTATACAGGGGATTTTTCATTATATAATGGGGAAGAATTGCTAAAGGTTGAATCACTAGACTTACCTAAAGGAGCAAGTAAAACCTTAAATTACGAATTAGAAGATTTCAAAGGAGACTATTTAAAGGGAGAATTATCAAACAAGGACTTAATAGCAGGTGATAATATTTATTACGATGTGACTCGTAATAATAAAGGAAAAAAGGTACTTTTAGTAACTGAAAAAAATGTATTCCTAGAAAAGAGTTTTAACAATATAGAAAATGTTGAGTTATATAAAACAAATGATGTGAATAATATGACTGAGGATGCATATGATTTATATGTTTTTGATGGTGTTATACCAAAGGTTATGCCTAAGAGTGGAAGTTTATTGTTTATAAATCCTTCTTCTAATGAGTTTTTCAAGGTGGAGAATAAGGAGGAGCTAGGACAAGCTACAGGTGTTGAAGGTCAACTTTCTAAATACACAAAGGATATTAATTTTACACTTTCAAATTATAAAAGTATAGAATTGCCTTACTTTGGAAAAACATTTTTAGAGGTTGATGGAAATACAATTGGATTTTTAGGTGAAGCAAATGGGAGAAGTATTGGTGCTTTAGGCTTTGATGTTCATAATAGTGATTTTGCACTAAAAAAAGAATTTCCAATTTTAATTTATGAGCTTGGAGAAAAGCTAATTAAATCTGGAATATTATATAAGAATAATTACAAGGCTGGAGACGAAATTTTAATTAAGGGAACTCCAAATGGAAAAAATCTTAGGGTTAAAGCTCCAAATAAAAATTATACAGGGGTGGTGCAAGGCACAAGATATGAAAGTATTTCAGAACTTGGACTTTATAAAGTAGAAGAAGAATCTACTGAAAGCGAAAAAAGTGAGGAAATGTTTTCTATTAATTTTCCTGCAGATGAAGAAAGCAATTTAGGAGAAGAAAATATAGGAGAAGAAAATAATTTAAAATCAGAAGTTAAGATTTTAAAGAAAGGTTTAAGTTTAGTACCATTATTGCTAATGCTTGCATTAATAGGATTGTTGATAGAATGGATATTATACTTAAAAGGAAATTAGGTGGATTATTATGGGTATAGAAATAACAAGGGCATATGCATTAATATTAATACCAGTAATTTTACTATTTATGTATTTAACTTTAAAGAAGTTAAAGGCGATAGTGAGAAAAGATAAATTAATATTAATTAGTAGAATAATCATATTGATACTTATAGTAATAGGAATTTCTGATATAACAATAAATTTAAAAGGTGAAAATATTTCTACAGTATTTTTATTAGATGTTTCAGATAGCATGAGTGATTTTAAAAGTGAGGGAATTAAATTTATTGATAATTCATTAAAAGAAATGCCTAAAAACAATAAAGCAGGAGTAGTTGTTTTTGGGGATAATGCTTCAATTGATAAGTTTATGGATGATAGTAAAGAATATAAACAAATTAAATCAGGACCTATTGTAAATTCAACGAATATAGAAGAAGCTGTAAATAGTTCCTTAAGTTTATTTGATAAGGGAGCAGCTAAGAGAATAGTACTTATTTCTGATGGAGAAGAAAATCAAGGAGATATATTAAAAAAAGTATCTGTAATAAATAAAGAAAATATAGATTTAAAGGTTTATAAGGTTGAAAATGCTTTGGGTGATGAAGCTTATGTAGAAGAGGTTAAGGTTCCAGATAATATTTCTATTGGAGAAGAATTTTCAGTAATTACAAAAATTCAATCTAATGTTCAAACTAAGGCAAAGCTGACTTTATTTTCAGGCAGAGATAAAAAGGGTGAGCAGGAAGTTGAATTGCAAAAGGGAACTAATACTTTTGTATTTAAAGATGTACAAACTACTGGTGGTTTTAAATCTTATAGGGTTTTAATTGAACCAGGAAAGGATAGCAATAAGAAAAATAATGAGTACAGCTGTTTTACAAATGTTATTTCAAAGCCTAATATACTTGTTATTGAAGGAAAATCAGGTAGCGGTGCTGGAGTGATAGAAACTTTAAAATCGGCAAACAGTGAATATAATGTGATATTACCAGGAGGGGCACCAACAACATTAAATGAAATGCTGGAATATAAAACTATAGTTCTTGCAGATGTTCATGTAGATGACTTAAATAAGGGTTTTATGGAAAATGTAGAATCCTATGTTAAGGATTATGGTGGAGGTATAGTTACTTTTGGTGGTGAAAATTCTTATGCTTTAGGTGGTTATAAGGATACCGCTTTAGAAAAGGTGTTACCAGTTAATATGGATAAGAAGGGGAAAAATGAAGTTCCTCAAATAAGTATAAGTTTGGTAATAGATAAATCAGGAAGTATGTCAGGTGGGGATGGGAATGTTAGCAAGCTTACATTAGCTAAAGAAGCTGCAATGAAGTCTTTAGATAATTTAAGAGCTACAGATGAAATAAATGTAATTGCTTTTGATGATAGCTATCAACAAGTAGTTGAAAGACAAGGTGTTAAAGATAAAGAAGAAATTAAAGGAATGATTGCAGGAATTGGAAATGGTGGAGGAACATCAATTTATCCAGCATTAGAAGAAGCGTATAAGACTCAAAGTGAGAGCAGTGCTAAAATTAAACATATTATACTTTTAACAGATGGACAAGATGGTTTTGCAATAAATAATTATAATGAATTAATAGGTAACATTAATAGTGGTGGAATAACTTTATCTACAGTTTCAGTTGGAGAAGATGCAGATACTGGATTACTTGGTAAATTAGCAGAAATGGGAAAAGGCAGATCATATCATACAGATAAATATACAGATATACCTAGAATTTTTGCAAAAGAAGTTTTATTGTCAACAGGAACTTATATTATTAATGAAGAATTTCAACCTAAAGTTACAAGCAATCATGAAATTTTAAGTGGAATTTTAGTTGATAATTCCATGCCAACTTTGCGTGGATATGTAGGAACTTCAATTAAGGATAAAGCTATAGAAGTTTTATCATCTAATCATGATGAGCCAATACTTGCTGCGAATCAATATGGCTTGGGTAAGACTGTAAGTTGGACGTCAGATATTAATGGACAGTGGAGCGGTAATTTCTTAACTTGGAATAAGGGTGCACAATTAATAAAAAATGCAATCTATTGGACTATTCCAGATCTTAGTGATGAAGGAAAAGTATCAATAACTCAAAGTGGAAATGATGCAGTTGTAGAATTTTATAGCGATTCTGTAAAAGATGGTTCTAAAATAAACGGTGTATATAATAGTGAAAAAGGTGAAAGTGGAGAATTGGAATTAACACAAGAAGAGCCAGGAAAATTTGTAGGGCGAGTTAAGTTAAATGAATTAGGTTTTTATACTTTTAATATAAGAGAAGATAATAATGATGAAGTACTAAACAATTATAATGGAGCTTTTTCACTTCAATATTCTGAGGAATATAAATTTAATAAAAATAAGAATAAAATAGATACCTTAGTAAATGAAACAAAAGGAAGCTTTATTAATAAGCCTAAAGATGTATTTAAAGGTGAACTTAAGAGTAACTATAAACCTATAAATTTAACAATACCAGCATTAGTAGCAGCTATTTTATTATTCCTTTTAGATATAGCTTATAGAAGACTAAATTTAGACTTGAAGAAATATTTTAATAAGTTTAAATTTAGTAGTAAAGTAAAAATAACTAGAAGTGTTATTAACAAAAAAGTAGAAAATGCTTCTGATAATAGAAACGTATCCAATAAAGTTAAGCTTAAAGAAGATGAAACTGCTTTAGATTCTAGTAACATATCTAATAAACAGAGTAGCGAAGATATTATAACTAAAGAGTCTATAGAAAAAAGAACTGATAAGATTAGTAAAAAGAAAAAGACTAATAAGGTTGAGGAGAAAACAGAAAGATTGGATACATCTTCTTTATTAAAAAATAAAAAGAAACGTGAAGATTAATTATTGCAAATGAATGTGCAGTCTAAAGCTTATTAGACTGCATATTTTTTTGTTAAAGAAGAAATAAAAAGTCAATTGTATAAGTCTTGTTCACACCTATAAGCACTACAATGAGTTTTTCGTATAATAGCTAAGCTCGAAGCATATAAGATGAATACCCATAACATCATATATTATCGCATTTAGAAAAAATATTATGTTATATAACTATAAATGATAAATTTGATCAAGAAAAATGATTAAATTTATCACTAAACTTTATATTTACATTATGCTATTGTATATTACATGAAAGAGAAAGGTAATATTTTAATGATATGACTACAAAAAGTTGTTGTCTAATTAATAAGGAAGTATGAAAAAATTGTTTTTAAAATAATATCTAAATGTTATTTAATATTAAATATTTATATTGGGAGAGTGATGAGTGTGGAAAATTTTAAGAAATATAAAAGAATGTATTTTATGCCGCCAGTCGTAACATATGATTGGGTAAAGAAAGATTATATAGATAAGACGCCTAGGTGGTGCAGTGTGGATTTACGTGATGGAAATCAAGCATTAATTGAACCTATGAGTTTAGATGAAAAATTGGAATTCTTTAATATGTTAATAAAGATAGGTTTTAAGGAAATTGAAGTAGGATTTCCAGCAGCTTCTGAAACAGAATATCAGTTTATAAGAACAATTATTGAAAAAGATATGATTCCAGAAGATGTTTCAATACAAGTATTAACTCAGGCAAGAGAGCATATTATTAGAAAAACCTTTGAAGCAGTTAAAGGGGCACCACATGCTGTAATTCATTTATATAATTCAGTATCTGTTGCACAAAGAGAGCAAGTTTTTGTTAAATCCAAGGAGGAGATCAAAAAGCTTGCGGTAGATGGAGCAAAGCTTTTAAAAGAAATAGCAGAAAAAGAAAAAGGTAATTTCTCATTCCAATATAGTCCAGAAAGCTTTCCAGGAACAGAAGTAGATTATGCACTTGACATATGTAATGCAGTTTTAGATGTTTGGAAGCCAACAAAAGAAAAGAAGGCTATTATTAATATTCCTACTACAGTTGAAAATGCAATGCCACATGTATTTGCATGTCAAGTGGAATATATTCATAAAAATCTAAAATATAGGGAAGCTGTAACTTTATGCTTACATCCACATAATGATAGAGGAAGCGGAGTCAGTGATGCAGAATTCGGCATACTTGCAGGAGCAGAGAGAGTAGAAGGAACTTTGTTTGGCAATGGAGAGAGAACGGGTAATTTAGATATTATTACAGTTGCCATGAATCTTTATTCTCATGGAGTAGACACTAAGTTGAATTTTAGAAATATGCCTCAAATATGTGAGACTTATGAAAAATTGACTCGAATGCAAGTAAGTATGCGTCAACCTTATGCTGGTGAGTTAGTATTTACTGCTTTTTCAGGTTCGCATCAAGATGCTATTTCAAAGGGAATGAAGTGGCGTGAAAATAAAGAGTGCGAATATTGGGAAGTTCCTTATTTGCCTATTGATCCAATGGATGTTGGGCGTGAATATGACTCTGATGTTATTCGTATTAACAGTCAATCAGGCAAGGGTGGCATCGATTATATATTACAAAAGAATTTTGGAATATTACTTCCGAAGCAGATGAAAGAAGCTTTTGGATATACAGTTAAAAATGAATCAGATAAAGCTCATAAAGAATTGACACCGGAAGGGATTTATAGGATTTTAGAAGAAAAATTTATACGTAATTCTCATGTGTTCCAAATTCCAGAATGCCATTTTAGACAGGGAATAGAAATTACAGCAGATGCTACAATTTGGAATGGTGGAAAAACACAATGTGTAACTGCACAAGGAAATGGAAGACTAGATGCAGTTAGTAATGCAATAAAGCAGTATTTTAAAATTGATTATGAATTAGACGTATATGAAGAACATTCATTAACGAGAGGATCTTCTTCAAAAGCAGTTACTTATGTAGGAATAAAATGTAATGATAAGCTTTATTGGGGAGTTGGAATAGAAAATGATATTATTAATTCTTCCATTGCTGCTTTAGCAGTAGCAGTTAACCAGTTAGAAGAAATTAAGCATATGAGAAGATCCGATGAAAGAATGACAGAAATTCTAAATTATATTCAATCCAATTATAAGACAGTTACATTGGAAAAACTTTCAGAAACGTTTTTTTTATCTAAGCCGTACTTGTCAAAATATATTAAAGAAAGTACCAATACTACATTTGGGGATATAGTGAAGCAAATTAGAATGGATAAGGCAAAGAATTTATTAAAAGGAAGCGGAATGATAGTAGAGAATATTGCAGAGCAAGTAGGATACGAGAATGTAGAACACTTTACAAGATTATTTAAAAAAGCATATGGAATAACACCAGTAGAATTCCGAAATAATATATCTAAGTAAAATACTAACTGACATAATAATTTATTTACAGCAATAATATTATTATGGTTTAAGTTACTAACTAAGAGTTATCTATTTTTTTATGTATTTTATGGAAATGTTGTAATTGTGGAAATCCAAAATTTTTAGTATATATGTGTATATTATAAAAAAAGAGGAATACTAAAGATGAGGTGAAGTGTATGGAAAGTGTATGGAATTCAGGTTTTAAGTTTAGAAAAAGAGAGACTTTAAGTGACGATATTGAATGTGATATTGTTATAATAGGGGCAGGGATAGCTGGATTATTAACAGCATATATGCTTAATAAAAGTGGTAGAAATGTTGTGGTTATTGATGCTAGAAGTATTGCAAGTGGAAATACAAAGAATACAACTGCAAAAATAACATCTCAGCATGATTTAATTTATAATAATATAATTAAAGAATTTGGCGAGGAAAAAGCAAGACAATATGCTAAGGCTAATGAACTTGCAATAAAAAAATATAAAGAAATAATTGATCAAGAAAAGATAGATTGTGATTTTGAAAAAAAAGATGCATATATATATTCTTTGGATAATATTAAAGATATTGAAGATGAATGTAAAGCAGCTAAAAAATTAGGCATTGATGCAGAATTAGTGAATGAAGTAAGTCTTCCTTTTGATATTGAAATAGCATTAAAGTTTAAACACCAAGCTCAATTTAATCCACTTAAATTTTTAAAACCTATTTCAGAAAAATTAACTATTTATGAAAATACAAGAGCATTAGAGATTAAAGAAAAATTAGTTGTTACAAAGGGTGGAAAGATTAGTGCAAATCATATAGTAGTAGCAACACATTTTCCATTTTTAAATGTTCCAGGATATTATTTTATGAGGATGCATCAAGAAAGATCTTATGTTTTAGCTATAGAAAATACTACAGATATAAATGGAATGTACAAAGACAATGATAAAAAAGGATATTCCTTTAGAAATTATAAGAATTTATTATTGATTGGAGGAGTAGCACAAAGATCTGGGGAAAATGAAGATGGAGGAGCCTATGATGAATTAAGAAAGGTGGCAAAAGAACTTTATCCAAATTCAATAGAAAAATATCATTGGTCAGCACAAGATTGCGTAGCCTTAGATACTATACCTTATATAGGACATTATTCATCTAAAACACCTAATCTTTATGTTGCAACTGGATTCAAAAAATGGGGAATGACAAGTTCAATGGTAGCTTCAATGATAATAAGTGATATGATTCTAGGAAAAGAAAATGATTTTTCAGAAATATTTTCACCTAGTAGATTTGATATGTCAGCATCTATGAAAAATGCAGCTAATGATTTAATGAAAACTGCAAAAAATTTTATTGCTCAAAGGATAAATATTCCAGAAGAGAATACTGAAGATATTCAAAAAGGTCATGGCGCAATAGTAGAATATAGAGGGGAAAAAGCTGGTGTATATAAAGATGAAGCAGGAAATATATTTGCAGTATCAACAAAATGCCCTCATTTAGGGTGTGAACTTCATTGGAATGCTGATGAATTGACATGGGATTGTCCTTGTCATGGCTCAAGATTTGATTATAATGGAAATTGGGTAGAAAGCCCTGCAACTTCATGCCTTGATAAGATGTAAGGTTTATTTACCTACAGCAAAAATAAAATTAATAATTTCAGTTATACAGAAAAATCAAAATAAATAATGAATTAAGTATTAAATTTTGGCTAATTATGATATAATTAATTTTAATTTAATGGACGAAGCTGTCTCAAAATGAGTAATATTTTGAGGCAGCTTTTTTATTTTTCAAAATGGGAAAGAAGGTTGATAAAATGAAGAAATATAAAGAAAAATTAAAAGATGTACCTGATGGTTTTGCAGAAACATATAGCGTAGAACTTTATATGAAAGATAATCCTATTATTTTAGAAAATAAATTATTAGAAAATATTAAAAAATATTGTGGGAATGTTAAAATCATATCTAATCAAGAGAAAAATCTTACATTTGCATTTATGGATTATATATTAGACTATAGAAATGTAAGTGTTCCAGTTACGATGATGATTAGCATAAGTGATGAAGAACCAGAAAGTGAAGAATTAAGAAGATCTTTAGAACAATCGTGGAATTTTGATAAGGAGAAAGAATCAATTGAAAGTTGTAAAATTAAAGTTTTAGTTACAGATTTAATGGCAATTGGATTAGAGTATACTAAAAGAGTGGAACTTTTTCAAAAAGCACTTTATGCTATTGTTGAATTAATACCATGTGAAGGAATTAATTTTCGTATCGCAGAGCAAGTCATAAGTAGAGAAGATTATTTAGAAAATAATCCTTTAAATGATGAATATGATCCTTTATTTGGTATATTAAATGTAAGGTTATTCAAAATTGGAGGTCAAAAAAATGAGTACATAATGGATACTCTAGGACTTTCAGCAATTGGGTTATGCGATTTACAATGTCATTTTAAAAATTTAGATCCGAGTGGAATATCAAATATTTTATATTCGTATGGATATTATATTTTTGATAATCAAGATGCTGTTGATAATATGACAACAGTTGAAGGGATTTCAAAGAATGATAAATGGAAATGCAGACATGAGGTTGCTCTTGCAAAACCAGAACGGGTTGTATTAGATATAAATCCAGGAAAAGAATTTTCAAGTGAAAATAGAACATGCTGATATAAACAGTCACAGTGAAAATCATTTATTTTAAGTATACAGAAAATCAAAGTAAATAAAGGACTAAGTATTAAATTTTAACTAATCATAGTACAATTAATTCAAATTAAAAAGCTATCTCAAAATGAGTAATATTTTGAGATAGCTTTTTAATTTGAATTAATATTATATGTATGCTCATGCAAAGCTTCTTTTGCTATCAATATTTTCAAAAGTTCGTTTATTATTCTAAAATATCTATTAGAGTAGTTATATGGTTGATTATATTATGTGTAATTTGCTCAAATATTATAATGTATATAAGGAAAGAATATAAGAATTTCATTATTAAATTCGCTTATAAAGCTAAGTTAAATAATATGAATCAAGTTGAAATTAATAAAATGTAATATAATAGTACATGTGGAAGTACAAAATGAAAAAAAATATTACATTTTATATTGACACAGAAAACTTATGCTAGTAAACTTATAAAAGAAATTTAAAATAATTTAATAAAATTTATAGAAAACAATGGCGTTTTCATTTCAATAGTAAGATATATTTAATTGCGAATATACCTTTTTGAAGTGAGAGCGTTTTTTTTTATTAATGAGCTTAAAAATAAAATTTAATAAGAAATTATTCAAGGGGGAAGAAAAATATGGAATTGTTAAACGGCGCAGACATGGGCTTTGTAATTATTAGTGCTGCTTTAGTAATGCTAATGGTACCGGGGTTAGCTTTATTTTATGGTGGTATGGTAAGGAGCAAGAATGTATTAAGTATTACAGTTCAAAATTATGCAGCACTTGTTATCATATCTTTGCAATGGATTTTTGTAGGTTATTCATTAGCCTTTGGTCCAGATACAAATGGAGTAATCGGTGGATTTGATTGGAGTTTTTTGAAGAACATAGGAATTGCACCTAATGCAGATTATGCAGGTACAATACCACATTTAGAATTTGTAATATTTCAATTAATGTTTTCTGCAATTACTGTAGCTGTTATTTCAGGGTCAGTTGCTGAACGTATGACATTTCCAGCATTTTTAGTATTCGCTCTTTTATGGAGTACATTAGTTTATGATCCTATTACTCATTGGGTATGGGGAACAAATGGATGGTTAAAGAATTTAGGAGTACTTGATTTTGCAGGAGGACATCCTGTTGAGATAAATTCAGGTATTTCAGGACTTGTTGCAGCAATTGTTATTGGTAAAAGAAAGAAGGCAAGCCCAGAACCACATCATATACCTATGGCGATACTTGGTGGAGGACTTTTATGGTTTGGATGGTTTGGATTTAATGCAGGAAGTGCTCTTTCTATGAATTATGTAGCTGTTAATGCGTTTGTTACAACAAATACTTCGGCAGCGGCAGGAGCAGTTGGCTGGATAGCTTGTGAATGGATTATTTATAAGAAACCTACAGCACTTGGAATAGTCAGTGGAGCAATAGCTGGATTAGTTGCAATAACTCAAGGCGCAGGTTTTGTAAGTCCAATGTCAGCTGTATTTATGGGATTAGTTGGAGGAATATTAAGTTTCTTTGCAATAGCAGTATTAAAGAGAAAATTAGGATATGATGATACATTAGATGCTTTTGGTTGTCACGGGGTAGCTGGAATATGGGGATCTATAGCTACAGCTATATTTGCATCAAAGTCAGTTAATCCAGCAGGGGCAGATGGATTAATATATGGTAATTTTGGACTTCTAAAGATTCATTTAATATCAACCTGTGCAACTGCATTATATGCAGCGATTGTAACTTTCCTAATAATTAAAATTATGAGTTATTTTATGAACATAAGAGCTACATCAAAAGACGAAGCTGAGGGCTTAGATTTATCGTTACATGGAGAAGAAGCTTATTCAGGTTTTAATAGATAAAAATTGGTTTCAATAAAATGGGATGTTGCAAAATAATAATTTTATATTGCAACATCTTCATATTTATTCAAATTATATGAGCGTTATATTTAATAAACAATAATAAATGCGAATTGTTAATAAATAGATAATAAAATATGATTTAAATGTTTATGTGGTAATTTATTTAGTAACAAAATATGAATTTGAAAAAGCATACAATTTGATTTTAAACAAAAAATAGTATATTATAAATATTACAGAACTTTAAGCATGACAAAACGAAAATCCTAGAATATATATTTTAGGGCTATTGGAATAGATTTATAGAAGATGAATTTAAAAACTTAAGCACTGCAATGGTGCTTTTTTATTTTGAATTTATATTAGTTTAGTAAAATTTGATTTTTAAGAAAATATATATCGTTTTTAAGATTAACATTACAGAATAAACATACCTTTTATTATCATTTCTAGATATAAGGCACATAAAAAAGAATAACATCGGATTTGTTATTTATTTCGCGTGTCTAACATATATCATAATACTCACTATGATAAATATCACCAATAGAACAAAAAATACACCGCAAGTACTTGGAAATAAATGTATCTAAAACTACAACATTTCTAGTAACTTATCTAATAATTTCTAGATTCACCTTTTTGGCTTTAAAGTTAACCATATCAAAAAATAACCAAATCACTAGGATGGTTTATTTATGTCATATGGCTTAATAGAAATAAATGGAGGAACTTAATAAATGGGGAAATTAATAAAAATAAATATGTATGTAGAGAAAAATAAATGCAAAGATAACCCAATGAATATATGCATATTAGAAGAAAACTTTGCAACATATGAAAAATGGTTAGAAAAAACTAATAAACAAGATGGCATTGAAAATTACAAAAAATTTTTAATAATGGGATAAGTTAAAGCAAGGGTATAGAGATATATCTTTGCTTTATTTTTATATGCATTAATATTTCCTAGGCAATATAAAGCGATATTGAAAAAATGGAATTTGTATAAAATATTGCGTAGTTATGCTAGAATTTGAGATTATCTAAAATATAATGCATATTGAATTTACTTGAAAGATTTATAATAAAAAATAGAAAAGAGTATGAAATTGTTAATAGTAAAGGATTTTATGCAAAAGAATGTATAAAAATAAGCAAAAATGACATATTATGTCCATCTATAAGGTATAATATAACGATGAAAATTAAAGATAAAACTATGAGGTGAAAGTGTGAGAAAAAGTATAACAAAAACGGGAAATAAAATTAAGGGTAGAAAAATACAGTCCTATTTATTAATTACAATAATTATGTTGGCATTAATACCTGTAACAATTTTAGGAATTATTTCTACAACAATATCAAGAAAAGCTAATGAAAGAAGCTTTGATGAAAATGGGAATTTAATTTGTAGTATAAGTCGAGACATCATAAATAATAAAACTATATATTATGAAAATGTTTTAGAAACATTAATAAAAAATGGAAGTTTTAATATTGAAGAATCACCATATAATGATTTGAAAGAACAGATGAATTTAATTAAAGGTACAGATGAAAGTATTTTAAACATATACTATTCAGATAATACTGGGGGATTATTTCAAATATTAGATGCAAAATTACCAGAAGGATATAATGCTACAGAAAAGGCATGGTTTAAGGATGCTATAAAAAATTCAGATAAATATACTATTCACAGCCCTTATAAAGATACATTAACAGGTAAAAGCGCAATAACAATATATAAAGCTGTGACTAAAAATAATGCAAAACTTGGGGTTCTTGCTATAGATATAGATTTGACTTCTTTAGCAGAACAATTATCAAGTATAAAATATGGACAAACTGGTGAACTTATCATTACAGATAAAGATGGTATTGTTATTTCTGATAGTGATAAATCTAAAATTTCAGGAACAGAACCAACTGAATATACAGTTTGGAATGAGATAGTAAATAATGATAATGGAAAAATAAAATTTGACTACAATAATAATAAATATGAGGGTTATTTTGAAACATCAGAATTAACTGGATGGAAGTTAATTCTTAAAATACCTTCAGAAGAATTAAGAAAATCTGAAACTGATGCTATCGTATTATCAGTTATAACTATTATTATATTAATAATAATTGCGTCAATAGTGACTTTAGCTATTGCTAAAAGAATAAGCAAAAGTATAAATATAGTAAAAGATGGAATGGAAAGAACTGCAAATGCACAATTTGATGAAAAGATTATTATGGATAGTTCTATTTATGAATTTGCCATTTTGGGAAATAGTTTCAATAAAATGCAAGAACATGTTTCAGAATTGATTAAAAATGTTGATAGTTCAGTGAATAATGTAAATGATAATGCGATAAATTCAGCTAATATGAGTGAAGATATAGCTGCCTCAATGAATCAAGTTGGTGAAACAATAACTCAAATATCTAATGGAACTATGGAATCAGCTAGTAACTTAGAAAAAATAGCAAAAAGTATGCAGTCACTATCAGATGCTATGAACCATATAGAAGAAGTAACTGAAAATGTAAATAATGTGGCAGCTAAAACTAATAATTTAGGTAAAAGTGGAATAGATGTTGTAAAAACTGTAATGGATAAATCAAATGAAACTAAAGAGAGTACTGAATCAGTTAAAAGCGTAGTAAGTGAAGTTTCAGAAAGCATTGTGAAAATAGGAACAATGAATCAAACAATAAGTGCAATTACAGAGCAAACTAATCTATTAGCTTTAAATGCAGCAATAGAAGCTGCTAGAGCTGGAGACACTGGTAAAGGATTTGCAGTAGTTGCAGATGAAATAAGAAAACTTGCAGAAGAGACCTCAGGTTCAGCTAAACAAATAGATGAAATAATAAAAGAAATAAAAAATAAATCGGAATTAGCTGTTGAGAGAGTTTTAATAACAAGCGAAACAGTAGACAAACAAGAAAAGGCTGTTAAAGAATCACAAGAAATATTTACAGAAATAGTTTCATCAATAGATGATTTGACAAAAGAAGTAAAGCAAATAGCTTCAGGTCTAAATTCTATAAATCACATGAAAGATGATGTTGTAAGTAAAGTAGAAAACTTATCTGCAATTTTAAAAGAAACAGCTGCTGGAGCAGAAGAAGTTACAGCATCAGCAGAGGAAGTCACTGCTTCAACAGATCAATTTGTTAACAATTTTAATAATTTAAAAGATATGGCAAAAGAACTAAAAGAAAAAATTAATGAGTTTAGATTATAAGATGAATTACTTTTATAGTTAATTGAAAAATATGCAAAGGGATATCTTAAAAATTAGTTTGAGATATCCCTTAAATTTTTTTTATAGGTATAGTTAAAAAAGTGAGGAACTTTCATGATTGCTCACTTGCCATCTTATTAGTTTTGAATTTTATTAAAAAATGATATGTTATCTGTGAATTAATGGCTAAAACTCAAATGATAAAAGTCGGGGATTATGTTTGCCTAGCTTTGTTAGAGGATAAAAAAATCAGAAATTATCATCTAATATGGATTAAAATGGTATTAGGAATATATAATATATTTCTCATTTAAAGTAATTTTTGTGGAAATGTTGTCAGAGTATTATGATATAATAATTTAGTGCTATTTAATCAGTATAAATTTTCTTATATAAGGCTTATATAAATTGTGGCTTTAAAAAAAGTTTAATTGAAAGTTATTAAAATAAATGTAAATAGGTATATTTGAACTGTTATAGACAATATTATAAAGCTAATTAGGAAAATAGATATACAACTAAAAAGGAGAATTTTATGAATCAGCTATTTAAAAAGTTAAAAAAAAATATTTTATTATTAGCAGTGATAATAATATTTTTATGTGCTGTATTTTTTGTTGCGTATAATTATATTTTTAAGACTGTAAGTAAGAAAAATGAAACAAGCATGAATAAAACTGATGCAAACGGAGTTTCAAAAGCAACAGTAAATTTAACTGAAAAGAAAGCAAACATTGTTTCAAAAATTTCATTGCCTAAAAATGTATTAGGAATAACAATGAATGGAATGAGTGATAAATCCAATATGGACGAAGTATTGAATTTATTAGATGAATATAAAATAAAAGCAATGTTTTTTTTGCCAACAAATAGAATTGCTGAGGAACCAGATATAGCATTAGAAGTTGTTAAGAGAGGACATACTATTGGAAACTATACATTAAGTCAAAAAAAGAATTTTGAAGAATTAAGTATTGAGGAAATGATGAAAGAATTTTCTAAGGCAAATGAAGTTTTAGAAAAGAACGTTGGAGTAACTCCACAATATTTTAGATGTTCAAATTCAAAATATTCAGATCAAGTGCTGCAAGTGGCAGCAAATTATGATTTATCAATTGCAGTTCCGGACTTTATAAAAGTTAATTGCAGCAAAATTGCCACAGTAGATCAGGCTAAAAAGTATGCAATCAATTTGAAAGATGGAAATATTCTTTCAATAAATTTAGACAATAATAATGAAACTTTAACAGGAATGGCTTTATTATTTAAAGAAATAACAGAAAGAAAATATAAAGTTCTTTCTATTCAAGAATTAGTAGATAAAAATACTATTGTATATAGTAATGGAGCAGAAGAGTCGATTGGCAATTTAGATAATAATACAAATAACAATAATAGTAATGTAATAAAAGGTAATGATTATAAATCAATATGTAAATACAATGTTAAAGAACTTAATAATGAATTTAAATATAAAAAGGCAGTAAAAACAGAAAAGCCTACAATAGAAAAAAAGAATACTAATAATGCTAAGGTAAATTATGAAGAACTTTATACCAATCCAATAAAAGGATCTGGGAAAATTTTTTCCTATGCATATACTACTTCAAAATCTGTAGCTTTAACTTTTGATGGCTTGGGAAGTAAAGAAATGGTTTATGGTATCTTAGATGCTTTAGATAAGAGTAATATTAAAGCAACATTTTTCCTTTCAGGTTCTAGCGTTGAAAAAGATCCTGAACTTGCAATGGAAATTTTAAAAAGAGGTCATGAAATTGAAAACAACACGTTAAGTGGAAAGTCAATGGGAAATGTTGATTATCAAAAAGCATGTAGAGAAATCGGTGAATCAAGTAAAATTATAAAAGAAAAATTAGGTGTTACAACTAAATATGTAAGGCCTAGATTTGGTAAGTATAACAAAGACTTTGCTATAGCTACAACTAATACTGGAAATGAAATTGTTACATATAGTAAAAATCCTTTAGATATGGATATGAAAAGTGCAGATGCTATAGCAAGTTATATTAAAACAGAAATTAGAAGAGGTGAGATTATACTGCTTAATGCAGATACTAACCCAGAAATTATTAAAGCAATTCCTATGATTGCAGATATGGTTCGCGATATAGGATATGACTTTGCTACTATAGACAACTTATATAACAGTCAATACAAGCGTTTAAAATTAGAAGAAATTCAAGGATATGATTCAATTAAATTTAGTAGTGTGTTACCAACTACATTACCTAAAACTATATCTAACATTAACGATGTTAAAGGTAATATAGGAAAAACTGTAGCACTTACCTTTGATGATTGGGGAACAGACAAAACAGTAACAAGTATATTAGACAATTTAGAGAAATATAATGTTAAAGCTACATTTTTTATAAGAAGTAATGGAGTTGTGAATAATCCTAATTTAGCAAAGGCAATTGCAGACGGAGGGCATGATGTAGCAAGTCACACATATTCTCATCTTGTTATAAATAAGGCAAATTTATCTACATTGGAAAATGATTTAGTTAAAGGTCATCAAGCATTAACGTATGCTATACAAAAGAAACCTCAAATGTTCTTTAGACCACCGCAATTAGAGATAAGCGATAATTCACTTAAAGCATTAAAGGCTGTGGGATATAATAATATTATTTTAGCAGATTTAAGTACTCATGATTGGGATTCTAATTTATCAAAGGAAGATGTTGTAAAGGATGTTTTAAGTAATTCACAGAGTGGAAGCATTATAGTTCTACATTTATTAGATGATGCTCAAGGTTGGAAAGTTTTACCTGATATAATAGAAGGATTGCGGAAACAAGGATTTAAATTTGTTAAACTTTCAGATTATATAAATTAAAATAATACAAGGAATGATATAGAGGTTAGTTTAAATTTTATATTATTAATTAATATTGAAAGGGTGGAATCAAGTGGATGAAATTTTACCAATAAAAAAAAGTGAAAGACGGTTGCTTTCTAATGTGCTAGATCCTGAAAATATTAGAAAGAATACAGATAGGCGAAGATATGATAATTCGGGAGATAATACAAAAGTTAATGTAGCTGTTGGGCAAAGATATATTGCAGAATATAAAGTAAAAGTTACTCAAAAAAAAGGTGATAAAAAATCAGAATTCTTTTTTGAATCTAAGGATATTTCAACTACAGGGATGCTTATAGAAGGAAATACTGATGAACATGAATTCGAACTTGGAGATGTTGTTAAATTAAAATTTAAAGTTATACCAGGAACTATGCCAGAAGGTTTTGAATCAAATGTAAAGTTAAATGGAGAAGTAGTTAGAATTGTTACTGCTACAGAAGAACATAAGCAGTTAATAGGAATTAAGTTTAAAGAAGATTTAGCAGATTATACAAAGAAGCGAAGAGGTATAACTTCAATAGGAGTTTCAAGCTTAATCATGTTTTTTATAGTTTTGGTTATTATGATTATGAGAGCAGAAAGTGTATTATATTTTAAATATAATAAATTTTTATATGCATATAGCCTTATGACAGCAACCTTCTTGCTTTCGAGGTATTTCTTTGGGGCGCTATATGAGCCAGTTAAGGTTAATCCTAACTATATACCTAGTGTGTCTATTATCATCCCATGCTTTAATGAAGAAGAATGGATTGATAGAACAATTAAAAGTTGTATTAATCAAGATTATCCAGTTGATAAACTTGAAGTTATTGTAGTAGATGATTGTTCTAATGACAACTCTGTTAAGAAGATAAAAGAAACAATTGAAAGTTTATACAAAGAAGGTGAACGTTTTAAAACGAAAAGTAGGGTTAAATATGTTGTTCAAAGTGAAAATAAAGGTAAGAGAGAAGCGCTAGCATCGGGAACTGAATTGGCAAAAAATGAATTGGTAGTTTTTGTAGATTCAGATAGTTTCTTAGAACCTAATGCTGTTAAAAATTTAGTTCAACCTTTTCAAGACAAAAGAATGGGTGGGGTAACAGGCAGAACAGATGTTGAAAATAAATATACTAATTCATTAACCAAAATGCAATCAGTTAGATATTATATTGCATTTCGTATTTTAAAAGCAGCAGAAGCGTATTTTGATAGTGTGACTTGTCTTTCAGGCCCTATTTCATGTTATAGAAAAGAATTAATTTTGAAAAATAAGGATGCTTGGCTTAATCAAAAATTTTTAGGTCAGCCAGCAACTTTTGGAGACGACAGAAGTATGACAAATTTTATTATGAAAACACATAGGACAGGATATCAAGATACTGCAGTTTGTTATACTATTGTTCCTTCTGCTTATAAGCAATTTCTTAAGCAACAGATGAGGTGGAAGCGTTCTTGGCTTAGAGAATCTTTAATAGCCGGTAAATTTATTTGGAAAAAGGAACCATTTATGTCTCTGTTTTTCTATATGGGTCTTATTGTACCTATTGCGGCACCAATTGTTGTTGTTTATAACTTAATGTATGTTCCAATTGCTCATGGTATTTTCCCTAAAACTTTTCTTATGGGATTATTGTTAATGTCATTAATGATGAGTTTTGCAGATATGTTTTTTATGAAAAGTACTTTGTGGATATATGGACTATTTTTCTGTTTATTTTATGAAGGTGTATTGCTTTGGCAGATGCCAATAGCATGGGTGACATTTTGGAAATCAACATGGGGGACTAGAATGACACCACAAGATATTAGAGAAATGGAGAAAAAAGAAAAACGGAAAAAAGATAGATTGAACTTAGGGAAGGTGTGAAAAACTTATGTCAAAATTGGATATAAAGGATTGGTTAGATAATAAAAAGGGCAGAAGAAAGGTTTTTCGTACCATATTTCAAATATTAATATTAGCAGCTATTATAAGTGTTGTAATTAGAGTTGTATTTAATGTTAATACATATAAACCAGAAGATGAAAGTAAAAAAATATACGACAATGGGTTTATAGCAATATCTTATTTTGGTGTAGATAGAACACAAAAATATGCACTAATTGATGATGATATGCTAAAAGAACACTTAAAGGCTTTAAAAGGATCTGGGTATGCAACAATAGATCAGCAAGATATTTTAGATTATTGTAATTTTGGGAAAAAGCTTCCAGAAAAAGCTATGTTCCTTTCTTTTGAAGATGGCAGAGTAGATTCAGCATTATTTTCACATCCTATTTTAGAAGATCTTAATTATCGTGCATCTATGTTTACATATGCAGGAAAATTTGCAGAAGGAGATTTTAAATTTCTTCAACCTGAGAATTTGCGTGGGTTAGAAAAAAGTACCTATTGGGAATTGGGTACTAATGGATATAGATTTCATTATATCAATGTATTTGATAGATATGGACATTTTTTAGATGTATTAAATCAGGATGAATTTAATATTGCTGCAAAATATATTGATGATGATTATAATCATTATCTTATGGATTTTATTAAAGATAAAGATAGGGTTACTATTGAAACAAAAGATGAGATGGATAAGAGAATTACTTGGGATTATAATCAGATGAATGACATTTATTCTAATAAATTTGGCTATGTTCCAAAAGCTTATATGATTATGCATGCAAATGGATTAAATAATGGAGAAACAAATCCATTAGTAGAATCAGTTAATAATAGAGAAATCAGAAAATTATTTGAACTTCATTTTAATAGAGAAGGTGAAAGTTTTAATAACAAAGGTTCAGATTTATTTAATTTAACAAGATTACAAGCACAGCCTTATTGGTATTCAAATCATTTATTAATGCGTGTAGGAGATGACACGAAAAATGAAATGAATTTTGTTGTGGGAGATGAAAATCGTGCTGCTAAATGGACTGTTTCGAGTGGTGCAGCAGAATTTAAAAAAAGTAAAATTATTTTAACTTCAAAGCCAGAAGCAGAAGGAAACATGAAATTAAAGGGTAGTGAAGATTACAGTGATTATAAACTTAGTACATCTATTGAAGGAAATGTTATTGGTACACAATCTATTTATTTGCGTTATAATGAAGAAGAAAATACTTATGTTAATGTAAATGTTAAAGATAATATATTATATGTTAATGAAAAAATTGCGAATAATGATGAGAAGAATCTCATGAAATGTGATTTAAGGGAATTATTAAAGAAAGATGTTCAATCTGTAGATCAGGTTATGTCAGAATCAAAATCAGCAAAAAATGAAATTGAATCAGTGAAAGCAAGAAAAAATAAAGACGAGACTTTTGTTATTGAAAATAAAAATGTAGAATTAGGAACTTTAGACAATGGTGGAGAAGAATATGTTCCTAAAATTGGAGTTGGACAGATTGGAAATAGAAAACTAGAAATAGTGATTTCAGGAGACAAATTGAACGTTTCTGTTGATGGAGTAGGCGCAACTGGAGTTCTAACTCTAAATGGAGATAATACAAAAGGATCTGTTTGTTTAAAATCAATGAGAAGTGAAAAAAATATAAGAGACAATGTTTATGATGGGGTATTTAATGATTTATATATTGAACCAATTGCTAAAAATAGTGAAAAGGTAGAGCCATTATTTGATAATAGACTTAACGGATTTCAAAATCTTTTAGATGAAGTTAAAGATAAATTTAATAAGGTGATTGATTGGTTTATTGAAAATTTTTAATAAAATTATAGGAGAATAATTATAAATGAAAAGTAATAAGAAAGTAAGAAAACAAGTCTTATCTGTAATTTTTTTGCTTATGATTATTGCTATAAGTGTTTTTGGCGTAGATATATTTAAGCAGTTAAAAGTTAACAGCATTGAAGTAGATAACTGCAATGTATTAGAGCAGCAATCTTCAAAAGAAGTTTCAGCATGGATTCCATACTGGGATAAAGAAGCTTCAATAAAGGAGTTAAATAAAATTAGTCATAATGTTAATTCAATAGAGAATTTTGCAGCATACTTTGATAAGAATAATTTATTATTTGTTTCAGATGAAAATAATAAAATAATGAGTGATATTAAAAAAGTATGTAAGGAAAATGATATAAAATTATTTTTAAGCATTGTTAATGATCATATAAATGATGATGGAAGCTCAACATTAAAAGATAATAATTTATTAAAAACTCTATTAGCAACAAAAGAAAGTAGAAATAATCATATTGATAATATAATTAAATTGGCTACAGATGGAGAGTACGATGGAGTAGAAATTGATTATGAAAAAATAGATCAAGGAACCTTAGATGAATTTATTTTATTTTGTGGAAGCTTATATGAAAGATTGAATGAAAAGGGAATAAAACTTAGGATTGTTCTTGAACCTAAAGAGATGTTTGGAACAGTTCAATTTCCTAAAGGACCAGATTATATTATGATGGTATACAACTTATATGATGGAAGTAGTGGACCAGGACCTAAGGCGGATAAGAATTTAATTGCTAAAGTTGCAAAGATAATGGACAAGATTCCTGGTAAAAAGCATCTTGCATTTTCTACTGGCGGTTATGATTGGGCCGACGGTAAAAAAGCTGCTTCATTAACATGTATAGATGCAGCTGAGTTAGCAGAAAAATATAAAGTTAAGCCAGAAAGAGATGAAAAAAGTGGAGCTTTACATTATAAATATATTGATGATAAAAAGGTTGAACATATTGTATGGTATGCAGATGAAGAGACTTTTAAAGTTTGGGTGGAAACTGGTAATAAATATGGCTATTATAATATTTCAATTTGGCGTTTAGGTGGAAATGAAGATGAATTTATAGAATATATAAATTCTATATAAAATTTTTAGCGTGTTAAAATACTATATTACCATTTAGAATTACAAGTAAACTATCTTTGAAGCAGCCATTATAATTGATAAAAATCTAGCAATATTGTATAATTGTTTAGAGAAAATTAAAGTAATATAAGCAATATAGGAGGCAATAAGTATGGAAAAAATCAAAATGTCTACTCCATTAGTTGAAATGGATGGAGATGAAATGACAAGAATCATTTGGGGCGCAATAAAAGAGGAATTATTAAATCCTTTTATTGAATTAAACACAGAATATTATGATCTTGGATTAGAATACAGAAATGAAACTAATGATCAGGTTACTGTAGATTCGGCAGAAGCCATTAAAAAATATAAAGTTGGTGTAAAGTGTGCAACTATAACACCTAATGGCGCAAGAATGAAAGAATATGATTTAAAAGAAATGTGGAAGAGTCCTAATGGTACTATAAGAGCAATATTAGATGGTACAGTATTTAGAGCACCAATTACAGTAGAACCAGTAAAACCATATGTTAGAACATGGAAGAAGCCTATTACTATAGCAAGACATGCTTATGGAGATATATATAAAGATGTAGAAATGAAAATAGAGGAAAAGGGCAAGTGTGAACTTGTATTTACTTCTGAAGGCGGAGAAGAAAAGAGAGAGTTAGTACATAATTTTGCTGGAAACGGTGTTGTTATGGGAATGCATAACCTTGATAAGTCAATTGAAAGCTTTGCAAGAAGTTGCTTTAATTTTGCTTTAGACACTAAGCAAGATTTATGGTTTGCAACTAAGGACACAATTTCAAAGAAATATGATCATACGTTTAAAGATATATTTCAAGAAATTTTTGATGCTGAATATAAGACTAAATTTGATGAAACAGGAATTGAATATTTCTATACATTAATAGATGATGTTGTAGCAAGAGTGGTTAAATCAGAAGGTGGAATGATTTGGGCGTGTAAAAACTATGATGGAGATGTAATGAGTGATATGGTTGCTACAGCTTTTGGGTCGTTAGCAATGATGACATCAGTATTAGTTTCACCAGAAGGAAACTATGAATATGAAGCAGCTCATGGTACTGTTCAACAACATTACTATAAGCATTTAAAAGGTGAAGAAACATCAACAAATTCAATTGCAACAATATTTGCATGGTCTGGAGCTTTAAGAAAAAGAGGAGAACTAGACAATAATTCAGCATTAATTGAATTTGCAGATAAGTTAGAAAAATCTTCAATAAAAACAATTGAAGATGGAATGATGACTAAGGATTTAGCATTAATAGCAGAACATAACAATATACAAACTTTAAATACATTCGATTTTATTAAGGCTATAAGAAAAACATTAGAAGAAATGCTTTAAAATTTAAAGTTTAGTTAATTAGTAATTAGTTTTGATTAAAAGCGAGAATATATATTTATTACTTTAGGTAATTAAGTATATGTTCTCTTTTTTTTCAGTACAGGAAAGTATAAAAAAGTTGAACACTGAAAGAGTGTTATAAACTTGTATTGAGGAGTTGTATGGGCAAATTAATTTATCTGTAAAATACTCCAATGTGTTGAACACTATCAATTCATAAATTAGGTATATTGCTATATGTTAGAGAATACAATTTAAATATGGAATCAAGAAGCAAAGGCAGAACTTTTTGCAGGACTAAAAATTTCAAATTGCATTAAAGTATTAGGTAGAGATGAATTGCAAAAATTATTTAATTGTGATAGATTTAAACTGAATGAAATAATAAATAGTGCTAACAGACCACCAATAGTTTATATTGGGAGAGATTAATAATTTAGGGTTAGAGAGACTATCAAATATTTTATCTAATTAAAACAGATGAATTGTTTGATAGTCTTTTAGTGTGTAATATTATGAATAAATTCAAATTTGTGGATAAAAACTAAGGCGGAAATTATATTAATATAAAATTTATGTGAATATTAATATAAAAATGACTCATAGTCATTTTTATGTGATATAATTTATAAATAAATAATTTTCTAATAGAGGTAATAGATAAATGAAGAATGTAATAAAGATTTTTACAAGAGATATAAAAAATATATTCACTAATTGGGCCGCAACAATTGTAGTAATAGCATTAATAGTAATACCATCTTTATATTCTTTAATAAATATATATGCATCATGGGACCCATATTCAAATACTAGTGGGATAAAGATAGCAGTTATTAATGAAGATAAAGGAACTGTATATAAAGAAAAAGATATAAATTTAGGAAATGAGCTAGTTGAAAAATTACAGGATAATGATAAATTAGGATGGGTTTTCTTAGATGATAAAGAAACTGCCAGACAAGATTTATTATTGGAAAAATATTATGCAACAATTGAAATACCAGAAGATTTTTCAGAAAATGTTACGACAATAACAAAAAAGGAAATTGTAAAACCTAAATTAATATATACAGTAAATGAAAAAATAAATGCTATAGCACCTAAAATGACAGATGCAGGGGTAAAAACAGTTAGAACTCAATTAGATGATAATATAATAAAAACTATTTCTGGAATATTATTTAGGGCCAGTGATGAAATTGGGGTAGATATACAAAATAATAGACCAGAGCTTAGAAATATATTTGATTCAGTTTATGAGTTAGATAATAATATGCCAGAACTTGAAGTATTATTAGATGAGGCTATTAATGGAACAATAAGTATTTCTGAATTATTAGAAAAGGGAAACGAAATTATACCAATAGCATCAGATACTATAGATTCAACAACAGAATTTTTAAATAAGACTCAAAATTACATAGATGAAACTCAAGGTGATTTAGACTATGATACACCAAAAATAAAAGAGGATTTGATTAATGCTGAAAATCTGCTTGATGCTTCTAGTGTAGTACTTCAAAATCTTGATGAAAAGATTTTGCCAGAAGTAGCTAAAAAGACGCTATTACAGGTATCAGATTCTGCTAAAGCTACAAAGACAAGCATTGAGGATGCTAAATCTAAACTAAAAAGAATAAAGAAAGCTCTTAATGCAGCTAGTGAGGCAGAAATTCCCAAGCCATCAATTAATGAATCACTTCAAAGTTCAGAGCAAATAGCTAAAGTACAAGAAAGTATTGATAAGCAGGCCAAGGCGTTAAAAAATGCTCAAGATGCTTTAAAAGAAGAAAGTAAAGAAATTTCCAAGGTAATAGATAGATTAGATACTATTGATGAAAGACTTGATGTGTTAATTAATAGAGTTGATGAAAAAATTGCTAAATTGGATAATGGAGAAAGATTACATACTCAAAATCTTACAGATACAAGAAAAGTTTTAGATGATGCTCATAATTTAGTTTCTGATATTTTAGATCGTTATGATTCAGAAATTATACCAACTGTTAATAATGGTCTAGATTCAGCTAGAGAAATTTCAGATGAGGGATTGAATTTAGCAGCTCAAGGGAAAGATATTTTACCAGATGTTCAAGAGTTATTAAATACTTTTGCAAATACAACAAGCTTATCTAATGATGAGTTAAATAAATTAAAGGAAAAGTTTCCAGAGATTAAAGATAATGTTCATGAATTAACTCAAAGGCTTAAAAAGATTGATAATAAAGAAGATATTGATGAATTATTAGATATGATAACTAATGATTGGGAAGCACAAAGTGATTTTTTTGCCAGCCCAGTTGAAATTCAAGATAATAGATTATTTTCATGGCCTAATTATGGTTCAACAGTTACACCGTTTTATACAGTTCTCTGTTTGTGGATTGGAGGATATATGCTTTCAATTATACTTGGAACAGAAGCACATTCTTTTGAGGATGAAAAAAAATTAACTCATAATGAGATATATTTTGGGAAAATGTTATTGTTTTTAGTTATAGGGATAGGACAAGCGATAGTAGCTAGTATGGGGGCTTTATTTATATTTCATACCTATGCAGTTCATCCCACAATGTTTGTATTATATTCTATATTTGTAAGTATAGTATTTACAGTTATTATTTATACAGCTGTTAGTGTCTGGGGATACGGAGGTATAGTAATGGGAGTTGTTTTACTGGTAATACAGGTAGCAGGAACTAGTGGTAACTTCCCTATAGAAGTTAATCCATCGATTTTTCAACAGTTGTTTCCATTCCTCCCATTTACGTATGCTATAAGTGGAGTAAGACAAATAATGGCAGGAATAGTTTATTCAATATTGATTAAGGATAGTATTGTTTTATGCATATTTATGATAATGTCTATTGCTATAGGTGTATTGTTTAAGAAATCTACAAACAAAAAGAGAAGAAAATATGTTGAAAAATTAAAAGAAAGTTCAATCATGAACGGTTAAGATAATATATATTAGAGGGATTAAATTATGAAAAATGCATTTAGAATTTATAAAAGAGATATGACTAAAATATGTACTAATTGGGTAGCACTAGTAATGGTAATGGTAATTATAATTATTCCGTCACTATATTCATTAATAAATATAGATGCCTCATGGGATCCATATTCAAATACTAACGGAATAAAAATTGCTGTTATAAATGGTGATAAAGGAACATTTTTTAAGGGACAAGATATAAATATAGGAAATGAATTAGTTGATAAACTTAAGGATAATGATAAATTAGGATGGGTATTCTTAGATGATAAGGAAGCAGCCAAGAAAGATTTGTTATTAGAAAAGTATTATGCAACAGTTGAAATCCCAGAGAACTTCTCAGAAAATGCTACAACATTTGTTTCTAAAAATGTTGTAAAGCCAACATTAATTTATACAGTAAACGAGAAGAAAAATGCCATAGCTCCTAAAATGACGGATTCAGGAATAAAAAGTTTGAAAAGTCAGCTAGATGAAAGTATAACTAAAACTATTTCAGGAGTATTATTTAGAGTTTTTAATGAAAAAGGTGTAGATATACAAAATAATAGAGAGAAAATAAGAAAAATAGTTGATAATATTTATGAATTAGATGACAATATGTCAGAACTAGAAACCTTATTAGATACTGCTATTTCTGGAACAGAGGATGTTTCAAAAGTATTAGATAAAACTAATGACATGATTCCTACAATATCAGAGACTCTTGATTCAACTAATGATTTTTTAGATGATAGTCAAGTAGCATTAAATAAAACACAAGGTGATTTATCTGATATATATCCAATGATAAAAAAAGATTTAGTATTATCAGAGCAAATTCTTGATAATTCTAGTACAGAACTTAAAAATCTTGATGAAAATATATTACCTGAAATGGCAGAAAAGACTTTGAAAACAGTATCTGATTCTGCTAAAGCAACTCAAGAAACAGTTAATAGCCTTAAGTCTAAACTTAAAAGCATAAAAAAATTTATAAATAATGTTAGTAACATGGATATTAAATTACCTTCAGTTAGCCAAGATCTCGAATCATTAGAATCTGTGAAGGTAATGAGAGCACAGTTAAAAAAACAACAAGAAGCGTTAGAAAGTATGCAAGGAAATTTAAAAGATGTAAGCAAAATAATATCTAGTACTATAGATAAATTGGATACTATTGATGAAAAGCTTGATATATTAATTAATATAGTTGATGATCAAATTGATAAATTAGATAATGGCGAAGGATTAGATACCCAAACCTTAAAGGATACTATAAAAGTAATAGATCAGGTTCATACTTCAGTTGCAGATGTTCTAAATAGTTACGATTCAGAAATTATACCATCTATAGAAAGTGGTTTTGATTCCGTTAGAGCTATTTTAGATGATGGATTAACTTTAGTAAAAGAAGGTCAAGATACATTACCTGAAATAGAAGATTTGTTAAGTGTTTCCAAAGATGTAACTAGTTTATCTAATGAAGAATTAAACAATTTAAAAGATAAGGTTCCAGAAGCTAAAGATAAAATTCATGAATTAGCAGATAAACTTAGAGAGATGGATGATGAAGATAGAATTGATGAATTATTAGATATGATGACAAATAGCTGGGAAAATCAAAGTGATTTTATTTATAGTCCAGTTGAAATTGAAGATAACAGATTATTTTCATGGCCTAATTATGGATCAACAGCCACACCTTTTTATACAGTACTTTGCTTATGGGTTGGCGGGCTATTAGCTTCAGCTTTATTATCACAAGAAGCACCAGAATTTGAAGATGGAACGCATATTAGACCATATGAAATGTATTTAGGAAAAATATTATTATTTATTTCCATAGGTATATGTCAAGCAATAGTAGCAAGTTTAGGAGCTTTATTTATATTAAAAAGTTATTCACTTCATCCAGTAATGTATGTTTTTTATAGTATATTTGTTAGTATTGTATTTGTTACTATGATTTACACAGCAGCTAGTATACTACATGATGTTGGAAAAGCAATTATTATAGTTTTATTAGTACTTCAAATGGCTGGTGCAAGTGGAAATTTCCCAATTGAAGTTACACCAATATTATTTCAAAAGATATATCCATTCCTACCATTTACATATGCAATAAACGGTATGAGGCAAGTAATGGCTGGGATAGTGTATTCAATACTATTTAGAGATATGGCAATATTAGGTGTATATATGATTATTTCATTAATAGCAGGTATATTGTTAAAAGGAGTATTAAGTAAGTTGATAATAATGTTTGTAAGTAAATTAAGCATGAGTGGTATCTTGCGACATTAAGATATTTGAGAAATATAAGTATTTTATTAAAAAAGAGAAATAAAATGCCCTAAAGGCATATCACATTGATATGCCTTTAGGGGTTTATTTTTTTAAAGAGCATATTCAAGTATAGCTCTTAAAACACCATGTTCTTTATTACTTGCAGCTATGTATTTCCCATATCGCTTCATATCTTCTGGAGCATTTTCCATTACAAAGCTATATTCAGCTTGCTCAAGCATTTCTATATCATTATAATAATCTCCAAAAACCATAGTTTCTTCTTTTGAAACATTATAAGTATCCATTAGACTTTGTAGTGCAGTTCCTTTATTAACATTTTTATTTGAAATATCTATCCATATTTCGCCAGAACCGACTACATTTAATTTGTCTTCAAATTTAGGTTTAAAGAAAGTATTTAAATTTTCATGAGAATTTTCTAAGTTACAAATAGTAATTTTATATATAGGCCTAGTAACTTTAGTTAAATCATCAACAATTTCTAAACTAGTATAATATTTTTTTATTTCAGTTAAATGTTCTTCAGAACAATTTTCAACATAAGCGCAATTTGCTGAACATAAAATTATTACATTTTTATCTAGTTGCTTTGAAGTCTCAAGTACCTCAGCAACGATGTTATTATCAATTACACTTTCATAGGTTACTTCATTATTGTTTACAACTAAAGCCCCATTTTCGCATATAAATGATAAATGCTTTCCTATAGGACCAAAATTAGTTTGTAATGTGTAATAAGGTCTCCCGCTAGCAGCAACTAATTTTATATCATCTGCTCTTAGGCGGTCTAAAATGTCAGTAAATCCCTCTGGTAAATGTCCATTTTCATCTAATAATGTGCCATCCATATCTGTTACAATTAATTTAATCATATATTGTTTTCACTATTCAAAATAAGATATTAGTACGTTAAATAATATAAATTTATAATATCTTGAATGAATAGTAAAGCCTCCTTTTCATCTTTTATGTAATTATGAGTCTATATTATTATAACCTATTTTAAGATCATCAATCAACTTATCGTATATTATAAAATCTATTTAATGAATAATTTTCAATGTATTTGATAAGACTTCATAATTAAATATAATAGTATAGTATATATCTAATAAATAAATTTTCTCATTTATGAATAATTTAAAATGAAGTATAATTAAAGAATTAAAGAAGAAAAAATTATGATGTGTTTTAAATAAATAAAATTGCGTTGAAAAGGTGTGAGCCGAAGATGATTAGAAGATATAGAGAAATATTAAATATAATTTTAAATACAGATGGCTACGTTAAAGGAAATGAATTGGCTAAGTTTTGTAGCGTTAGTATCCGTACTACGAGGATAGATATTAAAAAGATTAATGAGTTATTAGAAGAATATAATATAAAAATTGATTCAAGTGTAAAAAAGGGATATTACTTAACAGATATTAGCAAAGAGCTTTTGAAAGAAAACGATATTATAAGGTCTGTTTGGGACAATGAGTATATAGCTCAAGTACCTAATACCCCAATTGAAAGACAAATGTATATTCTTTTAAAATTAACAATGAAGGAATATATATCGGTAGAAGAATTTATTAATAAACTTTATATATCAACTTCAACTATAAATAATGATATTAATTCCATAAAAAAATGGTTAAAAGAAAATTTAAATTTAAGCTTAAATTATTCTTTAAATAAGGGGATAAAACTTAATTGTAGTGAAAGAGATAAACGAAATATTATTGGTTGGATTATAGCAAAAAAATCTAATGCAAGTTCAACAATAAAAAATTGTTATTACTTATTTAATCACCAGGAAATTGTTAAGTTTACTGATAAACTATTTCCTATTATAAATGTTGAAACAAAACAATATGGATATATTTTATCAGGTCATAGTTCACAATTTATATGTAATCAAATATTTATTGCAGTTCAACGATGTGAAATCGGATTCAACTTAGAAAAAGACAATGAAATACATGATAAACTTCTTCCTGTGATTATTGCTATAAAAGAAAAAATAAGAACACAACTTAAAGTAAAATTACCTGAAATTGAATGGTTAAATTTACAGCAGTATTTTAAATCACGACAATTTATTGATGGAACAGCTTTGAAAAATATAGAAACTAAAGAAGCTATACATATAACAAATATATTTTTTGAAAATGTATTTGAAAAATTTAATATAAACTTAGCAGTTTATTCTAAAATAAAAGAAAATTTATTGTTATATGTAGCACCAATGATAAATAGATTAAAACTCAAGCATTGTATAGTTAATAGTATAGATGAAAATGTAATACAGACTTATCCATCAGAATATAAAATGGCAATGGAGATGCTAAATGTAGTTAAAAAGGAATTAGATTTAAACGTAAGATTAATTGAGCTATCATATATAACCATGCAATTAGTTTCAACAAAAGAAGTATGGAATAAAAAATTAAAAACTATTATTGTCTCTGATTTTGATCAAAGTATCATAAGTTTTATAAAAAATAAAATTTTTACATATCTAAGTGAGAAAATCTCATTTTGTGGTTTTTACACATATCAACAATTTACCTTTGGACTCGTGGAAAATTTAGAAGAGATAGATTTTATAATTACAACTGCAACATTGTCAGGGAGAACGAAAATTCCATTTGTTATAATTAGTCCAACAATGGAACAAAAAGATTTTATTAATTTGTATGAACATTTGGAAGAATTAAAACTAGTTAATAAAGAATAAAAACTTAAATAATATATTCTAAAGGATTGTGCGATTAATAGTTAAATCATAATCCTAATTTTTTATAAGAGTATATATTAAAGTTTAAATACTTTTTTGCACTCTAATAGGTGAATTTGTCTAGATTGCTTTAGTAAGTTTAAATATGTATGATTAAAATATAAGATATGATATTAAAATAATATAGTTAATGTAAGTGATAATCTTAAAAATAAATTTTTGAACTTTCAATTTCAGGTTATTCTTTAATAGATATTAGTTAATAATATATTATTTTCGAAAATATAAATTAAGGGTGAGATTAATGAAATTTTTAAAAAGTACTTTCGGTTATTTTTTAGCTTCAATTATAATAAACGGATTCTGGGGAATTTTTACGAATAGATTTGGTGTATTTGGAGGCTATATTGCAGCACTTTGTCTTACAGGATCAGCTTGGTATATAAATCATTATTTAGGTTTAATAAAACATGATGAAGATTCTGCATTTATTGATATGGGTTTAGGCGTTGCTATTTCTTTAGTAGTAAAAGGATATATGTTAAATGGCATAAATTCAGTAGTAAGTTCAATGCCTACTTTTTTATGCATAGCAATTGGTGCAATATTAGGGGGATATGTATCTGTAGTAATAGAAAAAAGTATAGCAGAAGGAAATTCAAAAAAGAAGAATTTTGAAAAAACAAATTTAGAAGTTATAGATAAAAAATTAGGAGGAGAATTATGTCAGGACAAGCTATGATTACAACAATACTTGGAGCTTTTTTATTTCCAATTTTTCTTAGGCTTTTTTGGGGGAGACTTGTAAATAAACTTGGAGCAAGTGGTGGTTTTTTAGCTGCAATAATTATAGTAGGAACAATTTGGATGATAAATCATGGCATAGACAATCATTTAATACGGCAAAGTGGAAATGCCTGGATGGATATGGCTTGGGCTGCTGCTATTGGCGTTTTTACAGCTTCAGTTTTGTCAGGAGGGAAAATTAGAAAGTCATTTATTAATTTTGGTGCTGCAGTAGTTGGTGGAATTATAGGTGGGATTGTACTTATATTTATGTTGTAGTTAATAGGACGGTAAATTTCAAATTGCATACATAAACAAAGTACATTTCTTAAAAAATAAAATAATAGCTGAGGAATATAGATATGGATTATAAAAGCATAGTTATTAATATTATGTTTGATAATTTATCTAAGCTTATGCAAAAGAGTTTCATTGAGTTGACCTAGTTTAATTAGTAAGTGAATTATGGTAATATAAATAAGTAAGAAAATTATAATGAAAAAGGGTGATTTAATGAAATATGCATTAGATGTACATACTCATACTATAGCTAGTGGGCATGCTTATTCAACTTTAATGGAAAATGCAAAAGCTGCATCTGAAAAGGGAATAAAGGTGCTTGGAACTACAGAGCATGGAATTAGTATGCCACATTCTCCACATATTTGGTATTTTCATAATTATAAAGTTTTACCAAGAGAAATGTATGGAGTTACTATGCTTTATGGAACAGAAGCTAATATAATTGACTATGATGGAAATTTAGATATGGATGATATTACAATAGCGAAAATGGATATTGTAATTGGAAGTATACATGATGAAGTTTATAAAGTGGGTAATATAGAAGAAAATACAAGAGCTTTTATTAATGTAATAACAAGTGGAAAGGTGGATATTATAGGCCATCTTGGAAATCCAGAAGTTCCAGTTGATTTTGAAAAAGTAGTTAAATGTGCTATTGAAAATGATGTTTTAATAGAAATTAATAATAGTTCTTTTACAACATCAAGAGTAGGAAGTTTAAGCAATTGTACTGAAATTGCATTATTATGCAAGAAATATGGTAGCAAATTAATAGTTAATAGTGATGCACATTTTTGCACATTAGTAGGAGGATTTTCGAAAGCGATTGATATGTTAGAATCTATAGATTTTCCAGAGGAACTTATAATAAATAAAGAACCGAATGAATTGTTATTAAGATTAAAGAAAAAAGGAAAATTACAAGATTTAGACTTATAATAAGTAACAAAGTAATTAAATATGTTCGTATAAAAAAATGAAGAAAACATTGAATTTTTAGAGAACGCATAATAAATATTAACAAAATTTAAAGTTAATTATAGTATAGATGAATTTAAGAGACATTTGCTTTAAAAATATAAAACAAATGTCTCTTTTAATTTTTTACTGTCTAATATTTAATAGAGTATTTCTTTTCGCCATTTATGATAGGAATATTAACTAATTTCATATTATCAACACGACAAAAAGTATTTCCTTGTTTTATTTTAGAGATAAATGAATGAACATCTTGCTCGGTGCCTTGAACTTCTATTTGTACTTTGCCATTCATAAGATTTTCACACCAGCCAGTTAAATTTAATGTACTAGCTACAATTTGAGTAAAATAACGAAAGCCAACACCTTGTACTCTACCATCTACAATTATTGAATATCTAACCATTTTCTCCTCCAGCTTATTAGAACTACAAATTTTTAAGTTCGATTTATAAAAAAATTATATCATAATATAATAAACATGGAATAAACTTATAAAAGTATTTATAATTTTCAGAAATTTTAGTATAATATTCTTATATAGGGTAATAATATCAAATAATTTACATGATAGGGAGGGCTTAAAATGGTTGAAAAAAGCGTGGTATTAATTAAACCAGATGGAGTTGAAAGAAATATAATAGGGAATATAATAAGCTGCTATGAAGCTAACGGGCTTAAAGTAGCAGAATTAAAACTTATGAAGGCAACAAGAGAAATTGCAGAAAAGCATTATTGTCAACATAAAGGTAAAGATTTTTATGAAGAACTTATAACTTTTATAACAAGAAGTCCATTATGTGCCATAATTCTAAAGGGTGAAGATGCAGTAGCAAGAATAAGAAAAATTAATGGAGCGACTAGCCCAACAGATGCAGAAGAAGGTACTATAAGACACAGATATGCTAGAAGCAAAACAGAAAATTGTGTTCATGCCTCAGATACTGTGGAAAGCGCAAAAGAAGAAATTGCACTTTGGTTTCAAGAATTAAACAACTAAAAATAAATTCAAATATATTTTGAGAACTTGAATTTATTAAAAGGTTTATCTTCAAAATAATATTTGATGATAGACCTTTTATGTTTAAACATTATTTTTATATCAAGAAAGATTTATAAATAATATATTATTAAAATAAATTCTATTAAAGTACATACTCACTTAATTATGCAACTTTTAATATGCTGAGAAATTGTGAAAGATATAAAATAGAAAATATGATATAATAAAAATAAACTTATATAATGTAGGAGGTTATTGATGAAGTTAAAAAGAGCTAGTATTATAGGTGGAATAGTTTTAGTTTGTCTTCTTATAATCATAGCTATAATACTATATAATTTTATTGGGCCTGGTGCAAATGAAATTAAGGTATCTAAAGGGTTTATGGCTAAATTATATTCAATTAATGCAGTAAATACAGAACAAAAATTAGATGATATAAAATATGAAAGAATTAAAACATTGAATAGTCAAAATGAATTGGTTCATAGAAGCATATCAACTCAAAATTTTGGAATAGATTTAGATAAAGATAATAATGTAATAGGATTTGCTAAAAAAGATATTCCAATTAATATTACAAAAGTTAGTTTACAAGATGCAAAAATATCAGCAGAAAAATATTTAGATAGTATTTGTAATGGTGATGTAGTACCAAAGACAATTAATACCAATGAGGATTCTAAATATTTACCATATTATTCGTTTATATATACTAAACAAAAAAATGGATATTCATTTTATTTTGATGAGATAAAGTTAAACATTAATAAAGAAAACGGTTTTTTAGATGGATATTCAAATTCTACTATGCAAAAAGAATGTAAAGAGCCAATAATAAACGTTTCTAAGCAAGAAGCTAAGACTATGGCTTTACAAGCCTTTCAAAAGTATAACAAAGAAGGTATTGTTAGAAATGAAGTAGATTTAGTTTATGCAGATAATAAGATGGATAAAGAAGCGAGTCAAATTTATGAAGTTTGTTACACTATAATTATAGATGGTAAAAATGAAAAAGATATTAATGTTAGTTGGAAAATTTTTGTTAGTGCTGAAAATGGTAAAGTATTAAATATACTAAAAGATGGTGCTGAAAAAGATGTTAAGACTAATTAATAGGGACTTTGCAAAAAGGATATTTATAAATATTTAATAAGAAAACCATGCATATGGAGAGAAACGTATTTCTCTGTTTATGCATGGTTTTCTTATTAAACAGGCTTTTATGATTGTCAATAACCAAATTAATGATAAAATAATAAAAGCCGTGTATAATTTAATTAATTTGTAGGGGATACAAATGGTGACTCAGTATTAGTATTAGTATTAGTATTAGTATTAGCACCAGGTCCTACAGGATTATGTTTAGTATTTTTATTGTTAGTAGCAGTGGTATTACCGTTACCATTTATTTCATTTGAATTTGTAATAGGAGGAGGACTTAAAGGAGTCTCAGTTGTAGGTGCCTCTACACTATTATCAGTTGGTGGTTGGGTTGCAAGATCATAAGTTGATGGTAAAACATATGGATAATCTGCTGTAGCTGAGTTTGGATGATCTTTTTTTATGAAAATTCCACTTTTAGTTAATAAAGAAGGAGTGTCAGAATTAACAAGTTTATTACTAAATCTATTTACATTAGCAGTAACATGAGTTGTACAAGTTGTTGTTGGTTCTGTTCCTTCAATAAATAATTCTTCAATAACTCTACTTCCTCTAGGATCTTCACTACACAAAGCACTAGGAAGTAAACCCGAATCTTTGCAGACGTTAACCTTAACTATGCCACTAGGAGCTTCAATCTCTTTTACATCTAAGCCTTCATGAGCTTTAGTCATTAATTTTCCCCAAAGGCTGGCACAGCCACTTGAACTACCGATAAGTTTATCTGGTTTATCATATCCAATCCAAACTGAACCAGATAAATAAGGCGAAAGTCCTGCAAACCATAAATCGGTAGAATTTGTAGTAGTACCAGTTTTACCAGAAACAGGCATCTTGCCCCATCTTGCTCCAGTAGCATTGTATTCATTTACTGGACCTTTTAACATATCATATAAGATATAAGATGCTTGTGGTGAAAATACTTTACTTTGCTTTGGTGCAGCATTGTTAAGTAATGTTTTACCAGTTGCATCAACAACTTTTGTGTATAATACAGGTTTTGTATACATACCATCATTACCAAAAGTACCAAATGCTGCAGATAAAATAAAGGTATTACCGCCATCTCTATCACTAGGAGAGTTATTAACTTGCCCTAATGCAAGTGCTGCAAGTGATGTTTTAGATGCAGCATTATATTTTAATCCTAATTTTTCTCCATATGAGATACCAGTTTTTAATCCGATTTTATCTTCAGTTAAAACTGCACCAGTATTTTTAGAGTGAGTAAGAGCTTCCCTTGAAGTAATAAGCCCTGCGTATTCATTAGGAGAATTTAAAGGATTATAAGGACCATCACTTGTAGGATATTTACTACCTATTTCTGTAGGAATTGGTGCATCATCTATAGGTGTAGCAGCTGTTATGATTTTTTGATCAATACCAGGTCCATACACAGTTAATGGCTTTGTAGTAGAACCAATAGGTCTTAAATCATTATAAGCCCTATTAATTGACTGTGGCTGCTGCTTACCACGTCCGCCAACCATTGCAAGAACATGACCTGTTCTATAATCCATAATAGTAGCAGATGCTTGCAATAAAGGAACACCATCTTTATCAAATTTTTCTTTATTATTAATTTCTAGATTACTATAATTATCTAAAGTAGCTTGAGTAAAATCTTGAAGATTTTTATTCATTGTAGTATAAATCTTAAGACCACCATTTACCATTAATTTTGATGCTTGTTCGTCAGTATAGTTATATTTTTCTTTCAAATCTTCTTTTACTTGAGATACAGTTGGATATACAAACCATTCATAGTTTAACCTATAATCTTTTTTACTTGATTTAAATACTAAACCGCCATTTTTTACATCAGCAACTGCTTTATTATATTCATCAGTAGTGATATATTGCAAATTATGCATCATGTTTAAAACCGTAAGAGTTCTATTAATATATGGGGTTGGATCCTTAAGATTATTTTCATTATAAGCACTATATGTAGTTGGCGCTTGAGTTATACCAGCAAGATATGCACATTCTATTAATGATAAATCAGAAGTGCTTTTGCTGAAATATAATAACGAAGCAGCTTCTACCCCATATACATGACCACCTAATGGTATTGTATTTAAATATGCTGTTAATATTTGATCTTTTGTTAATTTTTCTTCTAAATTCATTGCTAGATAAGCTTCTTTAAGTTTTCTTTCAATAGAAAAATCATTAGTTAGGACTGTATTTTTTAGTAATTGTTGAGTTAATGTAGAAGCTCCATGCAATCCTTTTTGATTTGTTATTATTTTTTTTGCATCTAGATATGCAGCACCAAGAATTCTTTGAATGTCTATTCCATTGTGCTTATAGAATCTTTCATCTTCTATAGATACAAAAGCATTTTTTAAGTTAGTAGGTATTTTTTTAGAATCTATAACATACCGTTCCTCATCTGTATGAAGATTATCCATAAATGTTCCACTGCTGTCATATAAGCTTGAGGGTTGATTTAATGATAATACATCATCAACATTTAGAGGAGGTGTAGCTTTTATAATAGCAAAGGTATAGCCAAATCCTACCACTAAAACTGCTAAAAAACAAAATAGAAATCCAAAACATATGCCTTTTAATACTTTTCTTGACTTCTTTTGTTTACGTGGCTTTTTATTTCGCGGAATACTATCTGCTTTTTTTGCTTTATTGTTAACTGCCATTTTATCCTCCTAAATATATAAGGTGTATCCAATAGCTAGCATACGTAATATTAATACTTTTTTTATTCAGAAATAACGACTGCATGCTCATGGACAAGGTCTTTTAAGCTTCAGGTGGAAAAAGTTATGTTCTTATAAAAAACTTTTCCTGATGCTAAAAATCACTTTGTAAAATTAATAATAGTCTATATCATTATAGCATAATTATAGTATGAGTAAATCAATAACTCAATATAAAGGTGCTGATAATGCAATATTATGGAAGAATAAAAAGCAGCAATATATTTCATTTATACCCATTATTATTTTGAAAATTGTTGCTTTAAATGTAATAATAGTTTTTTTGATAAAAAATTATAGAATAAATACATAGAAAAGAGTATATCATAGCGAAATCTTAAATATTAAATTACAATAAGAAAAGAAACCAAAATATGGTTTCTTAATAATGCTGTGAAATTTCCAACAGTCTTAAATTTTTTATTCTTATTCCCAATTAAATACATAAGGTACATTTCTATAAAAATCACCATAATTTAATCCATATCCAACTACAAATAAATCTTCAATTTCAAAGCAGCAATAATCTGGAACTATTTCTACTTTTCTTCTAGAAGGTTTATCGAGAAGAACACAAGTCTTAACAGAAGCAGGATTTAAATTTTTTATGTAATTAACAACAAAATCCATTGTTATACCAGTATCAACAATATCATCAACTATAAGAACGTCCCATCCTTCAATATTATCAGAAATATCACTAACTATTTTAACACGTCCAGAAGAGGTTTCGCTATGTTCATAACTTGATGTAGTCATAAAACCTATCTTTGTATTTAAGTCTATAACTCTAACTAAATCAGCAGCATATACAAAACTTCCACGAAGTAAAGATAAAACATAAAGTTTTTTACCTTTATAATCTTCAGTAATAATTTCACCAAGTTCCTTTATCCTAGAATTTATTTGTTCTTCTGAAAAAAGAATGTTACGTTTTTTATCATCCATATTTCTAAAACTCCTTTATATTTATTTAGACAATTAAGAATGTATAATTGACAATGATAGATGAATTTATGGGGTTAGAAATTCAAAAGGAAAAGTGAATGTCTAAATATATACTTTGAAACATGAACTTTCTTTGTGAGATTTCATAGTTAACTGCAAATTGTCAATTGTGCATTGGAAATTGTATAAGTTGTAATTAATGAATTAATAGTATAAAATTATATGAAAGTTGTCAAGATAACTTAAGCGAGGTGTTTATATGATATATGGAAATATTGAAGGAATTAGAAAATCTATAATAGATGAATTAGAGAGTGTTTATTCAATTAAAAATTTAAAAGATGAAGTTTGTGATTTAGAAATTTTAAATATAATTTCTAGAGCTTCTAGTTTTATTGAAAGAGAAGTGAGTGTAGCAATAAATAGAAAGGGAACTGTTACATCTGTTGCAATTGGTGATTCTACATCGGTTGAAGTTCCACTAATAGATATAGAAGAAAAAAGATTATCAGGAATCAGAGTAATTCATACTCATCCAAATGGTTATTGTAATCTTTCAGCTTTAGATTTAACAGCACTTTTAAAATTGAAATTAGATGCAATTGTATCAGTAGCAATAATAGATGGAAAGATCATAGATTTTTCTTTAGGAATGCTTACATTATATAATAATAAATTAGAATTTGAAGAAAAAAAGAATCTTTCATTGGAAGAAATAACATCTATACATATATTAGATAAAATAAGATTTGTGGAAAATCTAATTAAAACTAATGATGTTATAGAAGATACACAGGAAAAAGCAATATTAGTTGGATCTGATACTAAAGAAAGTTTAGAAGAATTAAAGGAACTAGCAGAGGCCTGTGATGTACCTGTTTTAAAAACAGTATTCCAAAGCAGAAATAAAATTGATGCAGCTTTTTTTATAGGAAGAGGTAAGGTTTTAGAAATTGCATCTATGAGACAAGTAGAGAGAGCTAATGTAATAATATTTGATGATGAACTTTCAGGCTCTCAAGTTAGAAATTTAGAATCTGCAATAGGTGCAAAAGTAATTGATAGAACTACATTAATATTGGAAATATTTGCAACTAGAGCAAAGACAAAAGAAGCTAAGATACAGGTAGAGCTAGCACAGCTTAAATATAGGTTGAGTAGATTACAAGGATTAGGAACTGTATTATCTAGAACTGGAGGAGGAATAGGAACCAGAGGTCCAGGAGAAAAGAAGCTAGAAACAGATAGAAGACATATAATGGAAACTGTATATGACTTAAAAAATGAACTTAAAAAGATTAAAAAGACTAGAGAAGTCCAAAGAGAAAAGAGAAATAAAGAAAATATACCTAAAGTATCTTTAGTTGGATATACAAATGCAGGTAAATCTACATTAAGAAATGCACTTTGTGATTTAGCTTCTAAAAAAGAAAACCAAACAAAAGAAAAGGTGTTTGAAGCAGATATGCTTTTTGCAACCTTAGATACAACAACAAGAGCAATAACTCTAAAAAATAAAGGTGTAATAACTCTTACAGATACAGTTGGATTTGTAAGGAAATTGCCTCATGATTTAGTAGAAGCATTTAAATCAACTTTAGAAGAAGTAATATTTTCAGATCTTTTGTGTCACGTTATAGACACATCTTCAGATACTGCAGTAGAACAGTATATTGCTGTAAATGAAGTTTTAAATGAACTTGGTGTTACTAATAAAGAGATCATATTAGTTTTAAATAAAATAGATAAAGCAACAGAAGAACAAATAGCAATTATAAAAGAAGCCATAGGTGATAAAGAAGTAATAGAAATATCAGCTAAGGAAGGAACTAATTTAGAAGAATTTTTAGGTTTAATTGAAGAAAAATTGCCATATAATTATAGAAAAGCAGGATATTTAATACCTTATGAAAAAGGTGATATACAATCCTTCTTGCATAGAAATGCTAGGATTATAGAAGAAGAATACAGAGATAATGGTACTTATATGGTGGCTGAAGTTGATGATGAGGTATATAACAAGACTAAAGAGTATGTTATAGAAGAATAATTAAAGATTTTAATTAATATATTAGAGATGAGTACTAGTTAAGGATTGTGTAAATATGGCACATAGAAAGCCTAAAGGGAGTCATAAAAAACATAAATCAAAGAAGCATAGAGAGAAAAAAAATGCAGATAATATATATAAAATAGAAGAAGAAAATGCGAAAAAAGCAGGAGCAGAAGTTTATGGCGAAACTATTATGCAGGATAGTTTAGAAGCTAATGTTAGTGATATACATACTGATGAAAGTACAGCAGAAGCTTCATCAGATACAGGTGAAGAAACCACTCCTGCGGATAGTACTAATGATGCAAATGTTAATAATGACGCTAGCGATACTAATATTAATAAGGACAGTACCAATACGAGCGCTGATTTTAACAATTTTTGTGAAGACATAAAAGCAAAACAACAAGAGATCTCTAGTAAACTTAAAAATTTAAGTGAAGCACTTGCAGATATAACTTTAATTAGAGACGATGTTAATTCTCTTAGAGTTGATACTTTAACCGAAGTATATTTTACAAGACAAGTAAGACCGCTTCTAGATACTTTAAATATTCTTTCATTTTCATCTACTAATATGTCAGCTACTGCAATAGCGTTTCAAGCTAATGCATTTGGTGACACAAAAGAAATTAAGAATGCATTAAAATTAACCTATAAAATGAATGATGAAGTTGATGATGTTATACATTCTTTAGACAGAAGGCTAGCAATTTTTCTTAAACTAATAGATAATATGGATAAAAATTGTCCACCATTTGATTACGGTAAAGATTCTTAGATTTAGTTATTTAAGAATCTTTAATTATGTTTTAAAATATATATTTAAAAAAAATAATCTACATTAAAACTAGCTATTGATATTTAATTTTGTTAAAGAATTAAAATTTAAATATATATAATATAAAATTCAATATGAAATTAAAAATGCATTTACTTTAAATAAAGATTTCTATAAGTTATAATGTTAATGTGTTTTATTTAGGCAAAGAAGGTGAAGATAGATGTCAAAATCTATAGTGGATTATCAAAAATCCTCTGAAAAGTTAATTAATGTACTAAAGGTTAATAAAAAAGTGCTAGCCATATTTGCATTTGGAAGTATAATTAGTGGCGATCTTTGGGAAGAATCTGACATAGATTTATTTGTTGTATATAAAGATATGTTTGAGGATGTTAGAGATATATATTCAGAAATACTAGATATACCAGTACATATGAAGGTATTAAATAAGGGGAAATTTTTAGAGCTATATAAAAATGATGGTAAAAAGGGGAGTATAAGAAATTTACTTGTATCCTCAAAAATAATATTTTCAAGAGATGAAGAAATTGAAAGTGTTTTTAATAAAGCTAAATATAGTTTAGATAAATATAAGGAAAGTTGGAATTTATTATATTTGGGAAATATTATAAAAGATTTAAGAGTGACTAAGAAGTATTTACATAATGATAGTGTTTTTACATCTTATGAAGTGTTAATAAGAGTATTAGATAGCTTTGCTAAGTTGTATTTAAACTTAAATGGTTATACTGTAAGCAAGGATGCTGTAAAAATGGCTACAAATCTGAATAATAATTTTAGTGTAATAGTTGAAAACTTGTTTAATAATAAATGTACAAATGAAAATATAAAAAATACTGTAGATTACATAGAAAATTTTTTAGATGAGAATATAAACGAAGCAGCTAAATTATTATTGGATTATTTATATGAAAAAAACATTGCTTTAAGTTCATATGAAATAAGAAATAGTGAAGCTTTTAAAGAATTTGATATAAAAATAGAAGATATACTTAAGGAATTATATAAGAGAAAACTCATAATAAAAGATACTAAAAGCTTAGATTTATCATCTAATGAAAAATTAATAAGTGAGAATGTATATTCATATAAGGTTTATAATTAATTGACAAATAAGGGACAAAGCCTTAAAGGTCTTTAAAAATATATTAATAAAAGTTTCGTAGGAATTTTATGATAAATTGTACATTTTCAATTGTGAATTGTATATTATACATTGTCAATTTGGATGGAGGATTTTATGGATATTTACAAAGATTTTAAATTTAAAGATGATGAAACACCCAAATATGTTCAGATAGCTAATTTTATAAGGATTTTAATTGATAAAAGGCAAATAAAAGAAGGCGATAAGCTTCCAACAATAAGGCAATTATCAAAAAATCTAGGGGTAAATAATGTTACTATAGTTAGTGCTTATAATAAGCTTAAAGCAGAAGGTTATGCATACCAAAAGGTTGGTAGTGGAAGTTATGCTAAGAGAAAAGAAGTAGTCTCAAATTTTAGGCGTGAATATTCAAATACCTTAAAAAAGATTTCTATGAAAGATTTAACAGATGTGGTTGATTTTACTGGAGAAACTTCAAAAGAAGTATTATTTCCAATAGATGATTTAAAATATATAATAAATGAAGTTTTGGAAAGAGATGGTGCAAATGCATTGATTTCAGATAATAGAAATGGATATACAAATCTTATAGATACAATAAACAAAGCATTTTGGGATTATAAATTGAATAATGAGGATATATTGATTGTATCAGGAGCACAACAAGGAATAGACATAGCTTCAAAGGGAATATTGAATATAAATGATAACATAATAGTTGAAAAGCCAACTTATGTTGGAGCATTATCAGTTTTTAAATGGAGAAAGGTTAATGTATTTGAAGTTCCAATTGAAGATGATGGAATAAACCTAAATAAATTTGAAAAGATACTTCAAAAAAATGAAATAAGATGTTTTTATACAATGAGTTATTTTCAAAATCCAACAGGGATAAGCTACAGCATAGAAAAGAAGAAACGAATTTTAGACCTTGCAGAAATTTATGATTTTTACATAATTGAAGATGATTATTTATCAGAGCTTATATATGAAAATTCTTTAGAATATGTGCCATTTAAGTGGCTTGATAAAAATGATAGAGTTATTTATATAAAAAGTTTCTCGAAAATATTTCTTCCAGGAATAAGATTAGGATATTTAGTAGCACCAGATATATTTAGGGAAACACTTCAAAATTCAAAACATAATACAGACATAACAACTTCTAGCTTGATGCAAAGAGCATTAGAATTATATATTTCAGATAATAAATGGAGAGAAAACATAAAAAATTTAAATTCTGAATATATAAAAAGATATACACATATGAAAATGCTATTAGACAAAGAATTTAAAGATATATTAACATATAAAGATCCAAAGGGTGGTTTGAGTTTTTATTTAACTTTAAAAGAAGGTTTTATGATTAATACAAAGGAGCTTTTTATGCGACTTAAACAAAAAAATGTATATATTACTCCAGGAGCTATGTTTTTTACAGTAAAAGATGAGGGACAAGATTCTTTTAGAATAGCTTTTTATCAAACTGATATTAAAAAAATAGAAAAAGGCATGAAGATAATAAAAGAAGAATTACTTTCTACTAAACTCAGAAATCATGAGAAGTTGAATATTTAAAGAATAAATATGAAGTTAACTAAATATTATTTAATAAGGCATATTTCATAAAGTAGTAAGTTTATCATATATGCCTAAGGAAACTAAAACTGAAAAGGAGTTAGTAAAGATGCCTTACATTACAGTAAAAAATTTTGGAGAAGATAGATTTGAAGAAAAGAAGTCGGAATTTATTGGATATGCCAGAAGAGTTGAAAATGAAGAAGAAGCTAAAGCTTTTATAAATGAAATAAAAAATATGCATAAACAAGCTAGACATAATTGCTCAGCTTATATTATTGGAAGTAATATGAATACACAAAGATATTCAGATGATGGTGAACCACAAGGAACAGCAGGAATTCCCATTCTTGAAGTAATGAAAAAGAGTGGGGTAACAGATTGTGCAGTAGTTGTCACTCGATATTTTGGGGGAATACTTCTTGGTACAGGTGGATTAACTAGGGCATATACCAAAGGAGCTAGTATAGCCATAAAAGCAGCTGGAATTGTTGAAAAAGTTGAAGGATTAAAATTAAGCTTTGAATTAGAATATGATTTATTTGGGAAAATTCAATATATATGTGGTCAAAATTCTTGGCATATTGAAGATACTGAATATACTGATAAAGTAATTGTTCATATATTATCTGAAAATACAATTTCTAATACAATGGAAAATGAAATTGTAGAAGCTACGAATGGAAAAGTTATAGTTAGAAAAAGTGAAGAAAGAGTTTATTTTAAAGAAGGAAACAGGCTTTATGCTGAAATATAAATAAATTATAAGTATAAAAATTAAATTCGATTTTGGAGTTGGAAATAGTTTTTTATGCACAGTGCAAAAAAAAACTATATTTTAAGATAAAACTTCCAACGTTTATATTTTAAACAAGATATATTTTTTAGGTAAATATCCACATTGTTAATTTATACAAAATGTGGTATAATTTTTGGTGAATTTTGTGTTAGAGAACAAAGTTAAATAAATTAATAAGATTATAGATTTGTAATAAAATTTGTATGAATAATATTAGTATAATTCATAAGTTAGTACATTTTTTTTATTGCAAACATGAATTTTAAATTAAAGTAAGGAGGAAAACACATGTCAGGACACTCAAAGTGGCATAACATTCAAGGGAAAAAGGGAAAGACAGATGCAAAAAGAGGAAAAATATTTACTAAATTAGGTAAAGAAATCGTTGTAGCTGTTAAAAATGGTGGATCTAGTCCAGATACAAATGCAAAATTAAGAGATATAATTGCTAAAGCAAAGGCAGAAAATATGCCTAATGATACTATAGCAAAAGCGATTAAAAAAGCTTCTGGTGAATTATCATCAGTTAACTACGAAAATATAGTTTATGAAGGTTATGGTCCTAGTGGAGTGGCAGTAATAGTTGAAACTCTTACTGATAATAAAAATAGATCAGCTGGAAATGTAAGAAGTGCCTTTACAAAAGGTGGCGGGAACATGGGGACTTTAGGATGCGTATCATTCATGTTCCAAGAAAAGGGAGAAATCATCATTGAAAAAGGTGATAAAGATGAAGATGAAATTATGATGATAGCTTTAGATTCAGGTGCAGAAGATTTTTCATCAGATGAAGAAGAAGTATTTGTAGTAACTACAACACCAGATGATTTTGGACAGGTGCGAGAAGCTTTAGAAGCAGAAGGAATTGAATTCTTAGAAGCATCAGTAAAAATGATACCAGATACATATACTGAAATCGATGAAGCTGATGCTAAGAAGTTTCAAAAGATGTTAGATTTACTTGAAGATGATGATGACGTTCAAAATGTTTATCATAGTGCTGAATTCCCTGAAGGATGGGATTTTTAGGGGTGAAAGCATTGGTATGACTATATTTGAACAAATTAGGGGTAGACTCTAAAAACTAAATAATTAAGGTATACATCCATTATGGTTTATGTTTAATGGTGTATGTGATTATAAACACTTTCTGTTATTAACAGGGGGTGTTTTTTTGTTATTAAAAGATTTATTGAAAGAATTTATTCTTGAACTGGAGATAAGAAATTATTCTAAGAGAACTTTAAAAGGTTATAGAAATAATAATTTACTAATGTTTACCTATTTAGAAAAACAATTTAATGTTACAAATGTTGAAGATGTTAAAACAACACATATAAAATCATATATTAAGTTTCTGCAAAGACAAGGTAGAAAACCAACATATGTTAATGGTATTGTCAAATGTTTTAGAGCATTCTTTAAATATGCAATTGATGAAGAAATAATTGAAATTAATCCAATGTTAAAAGTCAATTGGGTAAAAGAAAATAAGGTGATTATTAATACTTTTAATGATGATGAAGTTGCTAGAATGATGAAAGTATATGTAGGTAGTGACTATATGAATATTAGAAATAAATGTATTTTGGCATTATTGTTTGATACTGGAATAAGGAATTTAGAGCTTTGTAGCATCAAGAATGCTGATATTAAAGATACTTATTTAATTATTAAGCAAGGAAAAGGTAGAAAAGACAGAAGCGTTGCTTTAAGTCCTTATACTAGGCAAATAATCATTAGATATGTGAGATGTAGAGATAGCTATTTCGCTAATAGAAATATAGATGGTATTACACCATTCTTCTTAAGTTATAGATTTAGAGCATTAACAATTGAATCTGTTGAAAGAGTAATGAAGATAGCAGGTATTAAAGGTGCTGTGAGTTCTGACATAAGAGTTTCACCACATACTGCACGTCATTACTATGCTCAGAAAAATTTAAAATTAGGGATGGACATCTATACTCTAAGTAGGTTGTTAGGTCATGAAAATGTATCAATAAGTAAAAGATATTTACAATCTATACAAGATGCTGAAATTGTTGAAATGTCAGTTAAAAGTAGCCCATTGATGAATTTGAAACGAAAGTAAATATTATTAAAAAAAACAAAATCTAAAATAAATGAAAGAAAGAGGTAAACATTATGATTAAAAAATTATTAACAACAACATTACTAACTATATCCCTAATAACAATTACAACTCCAGTATTTGCAAGTACAACATCTACTACAAATACTACAGAAACTGGCTGGAGATATTATTATAACGGACATATGGCTACTGGCATTACACAAATTCAAGATAAACTATATTATTTTGATGGAAATGGTACTCTTTTAACTGGTTGGATAAGCTATGGTAACTACAAAATGTATGCAGATGATAATGGTTCTATTGTAACTGGTTGGAGACAAATAAATAATCAATGGTACTATTTTAGTCAATCTCGAATTATGCAAGTTGGAACTATAGAACTGGAAGATGGTAAAACTTATAACTTAGCAGAAGATGGGCATTGGATATCTTAACACAATTATAGTAAATAATTAATTAAATAAAAAAATAGGATGCTACCAACATCCTACTCTAAAACAATAATTGAATATAGTTTTAATATTTCTTATACCTTCCATTAAAAAAGGTACACTTTAACGATAAATAAATTGTACCACAAAATTTTTAAAAATGGAAGTAGTATGATTTATTAAAGTTACCCTTTTTTACAAATATGTAGCAAGAGGGGACTTAAAAGAAAAGTGGAAGCTGACACCACTTCAAAAAAACAAGGGTATAGTTAAGCCAAAGCAAGAAAAATTAACTCGGATTAAAAAACGTTAAGCCGAAACTTCAAACGGCTATATAAATTAGAAGGGTGGATATTCAGTGTGCTATTCTTATATGTATCTATGGGTGAATAATGGATGTACAAGCATATAAGGCTATTGATGGGGTTATGATAACTCAAAAACAATAGAAAAGTCGTGAAAAATCGGCTTTCTATATCCAAAATTAATCAAATCTAAAAACAATATCAAGTCTTACACACAAAGTCAAGCTTAACTTTAAGATTATTTAGTAAAGTTCAGAAAGAAGCTTACTAAAATTAAATCAGCCTTTGGCAAGAAATTAAAATGAAAAAGGACAACTTAAATGGAGGTATAAGTTATCCTGAATACTAGTTAATAAATTTATTATTATTATTTTTAGGGGAAATAATAATGTTTAACTACTTTATGTTTTTATTATAATATGGAATTGTGACAGTAATATGACAAGTTTCGAATATTTTAGATGTGCTAAGGATAAATGAAAAAACTCTCTAGTCTTATTTTTGTTAGAATACTTTTGATAAAGGATGATTATTCCGTAGGTGATTATTTAAATTTGCACATCTTTTATTAATTTCTTTAGAATCTAAATATTTTAGGATGCTATCTATATTTAAACCAGCAAAAGCTGAAATCTCTTCCAAAGAGAAATTATTATCATATAAATACTTGATTGCAGATGCTTTTAATAAAGAATAAGTTAAGAATTTTCTTCTCGATTTTTCAATGGATTCTATTTTATTAAATGATAAATTAATAATCTCGTGTATTGTGCCTGTTTTTATTTGTCTATGTTTTCCGTTATCTTCTTTATATGTTGTGTAGAATAAATATGGTATTTTTACGTTATCTGCTTCTCGTTGATTTTTATATTTTTTAAAATCTGAGATCATTGATTCAGGAATGGGTAAAGTTCGATTATTTATAAAAAGTGAACAAGATTTTTCATTAAATTTTAAATCGTCAATTTTAATATTTGAAAGAGTATTAATGTCTAATGCAAGATAACAAACTAATTTAGTTATTAAAACATTTCTTAATCCATTTCTAGTATCATTTTTTTGGTAATCTAATAATAACTGTATTTCTTTTTTTGTAATATGTTCTATTAAAGTATCTTCAACAGTTAAGTTTAATTCATGCATTAGTCCATTTTCAGTCATTTTAGAAAATGGATTTTTATTAGGAAGTTTATTGTTTTTTTCAAGAAAAACAACAAAGCCTTTAATGTATCTATATTTATTTTTTATACTGCTAGGTTTTAACTTTTTATTATTTAATAATTCTGTGAAATAATCTATTAAATTATTAAGTGATAAATCATCTAGGTCAACAGCTCTTGAAAGACGATGAGCAACATAATCAAAAAAATTGAAATTTGCACTTTGATATTGATTAATAGACCTTTTTTTACTATTAGATAATGATTTTAGTTTGAAATTTTGAAATTCTGCAAAATATTGCGAAGCTTTCTTTTTAAATAAATATTCATAAGAAAAAAAATTCAAAAGTATATTATTTAAATTTGAATTCACATGATGACTTTCTATTAATTCAAATTTAATACAACAACTATCAGTTAAATTGATGTCAGGGATTAAATTATTCATTAATAAATATTGATTACCGTTTGTTAATATTCCCCATTCAACTTTATGATCATTTAAATAACTACTTAATTGCATTTTATCCTCATTATCAAGAATATGGTTTTTGCGTTTTATCTCAACAATTAATTTATTATTGTCAGGGCAATGTATAAAAATATCAGTAAATTTTTTTCTTGGTGTTCTTTTTTCAAATGTACACCAATTTTTATTATAGCCTAAACACACTAAAAAATCATCGATTACTCTATGACTTAAATCAGCTTCGTTATTATAATTCTCTAAACTATTATAATTATTTTTAATTTCCTCAAGTGTAACGGTAGTAGTGTTGTTCATAAATATTATCAGCTCCTAAATATTATTGATAAAATATATTTTATTGATGTTAACAATATTATCTTATGATTAAAATATTATTTTATTCGAATTAAAATATGGTAATTATAGAAAAAATGTATATGAAGTAAAATTTCCCTTCTATTTTATAATAAATTACAATAATTAGAAGGGTATTACATAAATTTGGCGAAATATATTTATATGAAAGGGGAGAGTATGATATGAAAATAGAGCTTTTAAAAATTAATGGAAGATTTGAATTGCTAAAAATTAATAAATCTTTAGATGAAGAATTAGGTTCAAAATGTTGGGAGAAAGATTTTCTTACAGATGAATTTGAGAGTAATAAGGCTGAGGAATTTATAAGGAATATTGCAGAAATGTGTTTACTTGATGAGACTAATAGTGAATACTTAGTAGTTGATTCAGATAAGAAAATTAATGATAGTGAATGTGAAGCTATTAAAAGAAATATTGTAATTCAAGTAAGAGATGCAAATAGTGGATACTTTTTAGGACAAGGTGACTATATTAAAGGTGTGTATAATAAAGATACAAGAATATTTACTGTAAAATAAAAGTAAGAATGTATGCTAAAATTTGTCATACGTCATTTAATATGTTAGATATGACAAGAAATCGAAAATAAGATGCACATTAGATGATAATATAATTGAAGAATATTTGGTAGGTAATAAATCTATAAAAATATTAAAAAGGTTATGGTATGGGCTGAGTGTAATAATACTTAGTCCTATTTCTATGCAAAAAAATAAGGATGCATCAGCACCCCTAAATCATTCTTCTGATTGTTCAGCTAACCAATTTCTAATAATATAAGTACAAAGATTTGTAGGTTTTCTACTTTCTTTATTAGCTATTCTATCTAGCTTGTCAGATTCTTCTTTTGTAATAGTGATCATGATTCTTTTGTTTGTATCTTTTACTGCCAAAATTAAAGCACCTCCATATACCCATTATATACTATTATTAAATAAATGCAAATATTTGAAAACATTATTAAATAAGTGTTGCACTTTTTAAATTAAAAGTTTATAATAATATCATAAGGTAAAACAAACCAGTAAAACCTTATAAAAAATATATAAATAAAAGGATGGGATGATATTATGGAAACAATAGTAAAAAACAATGAAATGGTATTAGGATTAAAGAATTTATTTAAAATGGCAAAGCCAACATCTGATTATAATGAATGGTACAAATTATTAAAATCAGATAAAGAACCAGAAAAACAAATCGCTAATTTAATAAACATTGCCAAAGAGCATACATACAATGAAGATAAAATTTTTAAAACAGTCAATGTCATATTTGATGAAGAAAAAGATTTAGTAGAAATATATAAAGTTCCAGAAGGTTTATGTGAAAAGCCATTTACTCATGCAGAGACTAAAAGGTCAATTGACTGGACTGATTTTACTTGTTTAATATTAAATTGTATTGAATGGGACGAAGATATGGGTTTTACTACAGAAAAATCTTACCATGATGGTAGTTGTTTTGATGAAGACAATGAAGAAAAATTAATTAAATATGCTTTTAGTGAAGATGAAATATGGGATATGCTTTTTGAAGTTACAGGAACAGAAGATTATGATGATCTTGAAGAAAAATTTGAAAGTTGTTCTTGGGAGGATAATGAAAACACATGTATCGCTAAAATAGCTGGAGTTGAATATGCTATCTTAAGGATGTAAAGGAAAGGGTTGACAATTATGTTAACTAGGTATAATATAGTATTTGGACACGAAAAATAGATTAGTAGTTCTACGAAAACTATTAATCACTAAATTCTAATTTATGAAGTTGTTATTTGAAAACTGAATATTGTTATTTCTAAATCTAACCAATTGTAACGTTCCGTTGGTTGGATACAAATAATCTTATATATACATTGTAAATTACTTTGTGGACTATTGTCAATACTTTTATTAAAATTAATATTTTATTTACAGTATTGACCAATTTGAAAGAACTAATATGTCCAAGGTGGACAGACAATAAAAGAATGATTTTATGTCGAAATAAATTAAGAAAGAAGGATTGATTAAATGACTAAAGTATTAACTAAAAAAGAATATAATGAATTGCCAGAAGAAGAAAAACGCCTTTATGATGCACTATACACAATATTACAAGCTAAAGAGGGGATTGAAAATAATATTTGTAAATTAGGATATGGATTATACCAAGCAAAACAATTGGTGGCACATGGAGAATGGGAAGATTGGCTAAGAGATAACGTGGATTTTAGTGTTAGAACTGCTCAAAGATATATTAAAACATATAAAGAATTTAGTGAACTTCAATGTACATATGAAGAATTGGATACATTGAATGATAATAAGATACTTGCACTGTTAGATGTTAAAAAAGATGATAGAGAAGATTTTATTAATAATACTCATGAAGTTCAAGGAATAGAAAAAACTATTAAAGAAATGAGTGTAGTTGAATTAGAAGATACAATTAAAGAATATAAAAAGGCTAAAAAGCAACCAAAGAAAAATATTAAAAGCGACAAGTGTGACGTATTTGAAAGCGACAATAAAGTTATAGATGTTGATTTTAAGGAGAGCCAAGAAACTGAACAAACTTTAACTGAAGAACAAAAGCTTGCACAATTGATAAAAGAACAGCAAGAATTGGAACAACAATTGAAGACAAAACAGAGACAAGCTAGGGAAACTAAAGAAAATATATTAAAGAATAAAAAATTATTAGATTTAGAAGTTGAATTTGAAGAAGTATTAAAAGATGGAATTTTTTACAGTAAAGAACTTCATTACAATGTTTATTTAATTCGAGGTTCTTCTAAGCAACTTGTATTAGAGGACGTATATGCAAATTGGATAATTGATTTAATCATAGACGAAAATAAAGATGTCATTTGCTCACATTTAAAAGTAAATAAAAATTTACTACAGGAAGAAAAAGATTTTATAATTGGTGAGTGTTTAAGATTTAAGGAAAAAGCAATAAGACGAGATGAAGAAGTTAAAAATATGAGTGGTTTTGAAGATGAAATGTATAAAAAAATCAATGAAGAAATATCAAGAAGAAAACAATTGCCACAGGAAAACCAAGATCTCAAGAAAGAATTTATAATTGCTGGTTACAAAGCATTGGCTAAAAAGTATCATCCAGACTGCAATCAAGGGAATGCTGAAGCTGAAGATAACTTCAAAGCTATAGGTATTTTAAAGGATACTTTGTTACAACAAAATTTATTAAATTAAATATGCGAAGGAGATAGATAAAAATGAATATGAATAAATTATGTGAAGAAAATGAACTAGAAAGAAAAATGATTGAACTCGAGAAGGAGAAGCAAAGATTATATGAACTAGGTTTGGATGATGAAGAAAATTACAACAAATATCTTGAACTTGATGATAAGATTGATGAATTAGTGATGAAACATGAGATGATTTAAGCATCGTCAAATTAGGCAATGGTGGAAATAAAACTAAATAACAGGCATGATTTACTAAGGAATTAATTTCGTTAGCTATTTTTAGTGCCTGTAAACCAAAATAATTGCGAAGGAGTGTTTTAGAAATGGAATATAAAAAAGAATATTACATTACAGAAAGTTATAGTTTAGCTAAAACAATAAGTTATTTATTAAATAAACCATTTTTCAGATTTGATAATAAATTTGATGAAACTAAAAAAGTTTACTCATTCAAAGATGATGAAGAGTTCAGAAAAGTCTTAACTTTGGTTTATAAGATAAGACATAAGCAAGAAATCAACTGAAAATAACTTACCCATTTTGGTTCACTTATTTTGAAAATTATACCTTAAAAACATAGTTAAAAATAACTGACCCAAAAAGGACTGGTTATTTTGTGAAGTATAGAAAATAGCTTACCCAAAAATGGGCTAGTAGTTAGGGTGTAATTAATAGATAAGTAAGTCTATTAAGAGATAAGTTGTTATTGTGTGCGAAACAAGTTCGCTCCCAACTGAAAAGATTCTTTTTTGTTTGTTTTGTCTTTTTGTTTTTTTGACTTGGTTATTTAATTATTTATTTAAAATTTTATTTAGGAAAGGATTGATTATTTTAATGAAAGAAAAAGTTTTTGCAAATATACCTAATTTTGTTTTAAGTGTTCAAACAGGAAGTGAAACTGCAAGGGGTAAAAATGAGTTTACTAATAAAGGTAGTATGTTAGATATAACTCATGATGATAGGATTATTAAAATTTGCTATGAATTACTGGTAGGTACTAATTTTAGAGAGATATGTAAAACCAGTACCAATGATTTAATTGAAATGTGTAAGTACACAGTAAATAAATATAATCAAAAATCGTTTAGAGAATTGTTGTTATTGCTACAGGATAAAAGTTATATAGAAATTGATAAAAATGATTTTTCTCCTAAAGACATTATTGCAATTGATACAGAAAATTTACTTGTTAATAAAGGATTTACTACAATTACTCAGGTTGAAATGGATATGATTGATAATATTACAACTGATAATAGGGAAAGAAATACATTATTAAAATGCTACTTCTTTATTAAATGTATGGTTCACAAAAGAGAAGATAATACAATGCGTGGTTTACAGGCTTTACAACTAGGAGAGCAAGTTCAAACTATAGCAATGGATTATAAGTACATAAATAAATTTACAAATATAAGTGATATAAATAAATTTATTAAGCTATTGAAAGAACATAAACTCATTGATTATGATAATTTTCACAAATTTCCAATTGGACAACCTGAGCTAAAGAAAGATGCAAAAAATGTATATGTAATATGTGAAAGAGAAGATAATTTTAATGAAGAATTAATAAAAGAAGAATTAAGGGTTGGTATTAATCAATATAAAGATCAGATGCAAAAAGATGGTTGGGTTGTCTGTAAAGAGAAAGAATATAAAAATAATGATAAAAAGTTAAATGGAACTAAAGGTAAGGTTAAACAAATGCAAAATGAAGGTAAAGATACTATGGAATTAGAACAAAAGGTAGAAAAATTAATTGAAACTAGGCAACCTAAAGTAGAACCAATAGTTCCACAGGAAGAACCAAAAGTAGAACCTATAATTGAACCACCCAAAGAACCAAGGATTGTTAAAACTAAGCTTAGTGGAACTAGAAATATAGTTAAGAAACCAGAACCAGTTAGACCATCAGATGCAATAGATGCATGGGATTATATGTTTAGTGAAGATACATATAAAATGGATGTGCCAAAGAATGAAGTTCCTAAGATGGATGTACCTGAAGTTGAATATGACGATAGAGGAAATGTGCTAATAGAATCTGTTTTAAGTGAAAAAGAATTGGATGCATATTACAAGGAACAATTTGAAAGAAATAGTTATTGGGGTGAAGAGTCTAGAAATGTAAATTTTTAAATTACAAAATAAATTATAAGATGGAAGGATTGATTATATTATGTTAAAAGAAAATAAATTAGAAAAAAAAGATTTCAAAGTTGAGGAAGGAATTTACATACCAAATATTGAAGCTTGTTGGCTCTATAAAGCTAAAATAGAAAATGAAAATGGCAATTATCCAGTAGAAGATAAATTTTTAAATAAGTTATTAGCTGGAAAAATTGATTATAGTTATGAACTAATAGCAAATAAAGAACTTGTAGAAAATATAGAAATATATAAAACTAACAATGGAAAACAATTTACATTGGACATAGTTAATGTAAAGTTTACAAAGAAATATAAAAAAATAGAAAATAAAGAAGTTGTTGAAGAAGTAACTACTGGAGATTTAAGAGATATGATTTATGAAGATGGATTTATGTTTAATAGTAAAGAAATGAAGAATTGGAAAAGGTCTGGTGGAAAAGCTAGAAACGGTGAAGATTTATTTCTATTAAAGGATATAAAAGATAAATGTTTAGATTGGGCTAGGATGGGATTAAAATTTATAGGTGATGTTGATATAAGTAGCATTAGAGCGTATGAATCTTTACCATTATCATCAATTCATGGTGGAACTATCAATATCAATCCTAAAAACATATTGGTCATTGATGATATTAATAGTGCATTTAATTGTAAAATGAGTAGAACGTGGTTGGATGGTGAAGAATTACAGACACAAACTGAAATAGTTGAAGAAAGTAATTCATTATTTGATGGTGAAGGCTTGTTAAGTAAAGAGAAGTTTACTGGATTCTTAGAAGGCAAAGGGGTTGCATTACTTAGAAATAGGCTAATGAAATGTGCAGGGTTTTCATGTGATATTCAACAATTTTATATTGATTATTGTGATAAACACAAATTAAAGTATGATGAATTTAAAGTTAAAGATATGTATGGCAATACAATTTTTGCAAAAGATATTGAGCTTATAACAACCCCATCAGCATTAAAGATACAAAAATATAATTCTGAGGTAATTAAAAAAGAAGGTTATGAAGGTAAAGGAGCATGGTTAGAATATTGGAAGGATAATTGTAGTGATATATTCGCAGTATGTAAATATGATAAACCAAGTCATAATTGTATATTCAATAAAGATGGTTCGGTTGAGCAATATAGAAATGTCTTAAGTTATCAAATGATTAATACAATTTCATTTACTGAAGAAGAATTAAATTTACTTGTTGCTAGAGAAATTAAGTATGTAGATAAGTTGAAAAATGATATTGATTTTTTCTTAGATGAAACTATAAAAGGATATGTCAAGATTGAAGAAGACGAATTAAATGAAGATGGAACAGAAAAAGAAATTGATACATCTATAGTCGAAGAAATAAAAGTTGATACTGCTTTTGCAAAACTATGTAAAAAACATAAAGGATTTATGAATACTAGAGTATTTAAAGATTTTAGAAGAAATAGTATAAATGCTTATATAAAAAGATTAAGACAAGGTAAAATTCATGTAATAGATTCAGATTATGCTATTGTTTGTGGGAATCCAATAGAAATGCTTTATAGTACAATTGGAGAATTTACAGGAGAAAGTATTGCACTTAAAGATAATGAATTATTTTGCAATAGATTTGAAGAAGATGGACAAGAAGTAACTGGTTTTAGATCACCACATATTATGATATCTAATGTTGGAAATATGATAAATAAAGATAATGAACTTATTAGAAAATATATGGCTTGTACAGATAATGTAGTATATGTTAATGCTATAAATACTCCTGTAAATTCTCAATTTTCCGGAATGGATTATGATATTGATGCAATCTTACTAGTAGGCGATAAATTAGTCGTTGAGCCTTCTAAAAGAGCAGATAAGAACATATATCCAATCATGTATAATGATATAAAAAATACTGGTAGTAATAATAAAGAAATGACTGCAATTAATATGAGTAAAAATGATAAAGTAATCAGTCAAAATTATATCGGACAGGTTGTAAATACATCTCAACTACTTAATAGTTTAATGAATGATATGTTATATATAGACAAAAATGCTGATATAACTAAAATTTATAACGATATTAGTAAAATGAACAGCACCTCGAATGTCGAAATTGATAAAGCAAAAAAACAGTTTGAAAATCTTAATGTCTCATCTGAAATAGCTAAAATAAAGGCTACTATGGAAGTTGTAGATGAAGATAAGGTAAAATCTACAAGGTTGGAAATGAAAGGATTTTATAAGCAATTAGAGGGAATTAAAGCCGATAGAAAAGAAAAAAGGAAAGAAGTTACTAAAGAGATAAGGAAAATAAGAAAACAATTAAAAGCTGATGAAAATAATATTAATTTACAAAATGCATTAAATGAAAAAATAAATGATAGAGAAGAAATTAATGTTGAAGAAATTAAGATGATTAAAGAAAATATCCTTGAGTGTAAATTGAAATTATCTGAATTAGATACTAGAATATTAAAACCATTATTTATGAAATATATTGGTGACAATGATGCGAAGGAACAAATGAGAAAAACAAATAAGGCACATCTTAGAGCATTAAACGATGTAACTAAAGCAAAAGGACTTTCAGAAAAAGAAGAACTTGAAGAGTTAGAAAAAAATAAAGAAATTCAAAAGGTGTGGGAAAATAAAATATATAGACCTTTAAATACTCCTATGGATTGGTTGGAATTGCAAATAGATAAAATACAGTGTAAAAAGGATAAAAGTGATACAATTCAAGTGATACAGTTAATTAAGAAAAGCAAACATAAAGCTAATGAAGAAACTGTAAAAAGCGTTGTCGAGTTTATAAAAAATACTGATACAAAGATAAAAGGATATAAAGCAGATAATGAATTACAATATAATGATAGAAAAAATAAAATCAATTTAGCGAAAAAAGAATGCTGTGATTTTATAAAAGATAGCAAATTAAAAAAGGTTGATTTATATGGAGTCTTAAAAGAATGTTTGAATAGTGTTAAGAAAAATGGGAAATTAGACAACACAACAGGAATAGAAAGTTTAACATTGGAACTATTATTTGAAGTTTTTGGGAATATAATGTATGAAATGTTTGCTCAATAGTTTTAGGGGGCGATTCTAAGAACGAAAAATACCTTCTAGACTAGTTGAATCAACGTCTACAAGGTTTTGAGTTAAATGCTATAATATGGAGGGAGAGTAGATAATAAGTCAAAATCCTTTCTACCTATTTAATAGGTATACTATAGTAAATTGTTTTATGGAACAATGTAAAAAAGACCATATTATTAGGAGGGATTAAATTCCCTTCTAGTTCATATATATAATTTTATTAAAAAAGTGTATAATTATCCTTATTGATATATTATCATTTTTTTAAACATAGGTCAATACTTTTTTGATAAATAATTAAAAATAATGCAAAATAAATTTAATGGGCAGATAAACACTGCCAAAAGATTCCTTTTTTATAATTTATTAATTTATTTTGGTTGGTGGATCACTTAGGTGGTCTGTCGATTAAATTTATTTGTGTTAATCCATGTGAAAAGATGCATGGTCATTCTTTGTACGGTCTAATAATAAGGTTATACCACCAAAAGAAGGTAAGAAAGAGAGTGATAATATGTTAAAAGAATTTGAACAAAGATTAAATGATTATTGGAAGGCATCTGAAGAAATTGGAGAAGAATATTATAAGTTTGAAGTAAAAGAATGTAGAGACGGAGATGTTATGATTAAATGCTTGAACGATGATGAATCTGAGGAATGGATATTAGAAGTTGAATATTCTAACGATATGGCTGCATTGATTAAAAATTGTATCCATGAATTTTATGAGACTTATTATAATTCTAAAGGGAAAATAGTTAAAGGCTGGAATGGTTTTATTAATAGGAAAGTTAAAAGCTTATGCAAAGCCTTAGATGAAGTTGATACTGAAAAGATTAGTAAATTAAATATTGAAATGACAGAAAGATATAAGATAATGATGGATTGTAAATTTGAAATATCTGAATTAAAAAGATTTGTAAGCATGTTCTACATTATAAAGGAAGAATATGAACCAGTAAAGGAGACTGTATAATGACTTTGGAAGGTTTGGCAGAATATATAGACGAAAAATATGATCTAGAATTTGTAGATGATACAGAAAATACTGTTGAAGAAATGGTTAAACAAGGAAATGAATGTTTAATGGATGATGACTATAAAGATAGTTGGGATAGTATAAAAGAAAGTAAAACAAAATTAGAAAAGTATATCTATGAAAATTATAAAGTTAAATATGCAGTTAATGGTATATGGAATCAAGGATTTATAGTTTTTAACAATGATTATAAATTTGTAGATTTTATAGCAACTATAGAATAGGAGGGAAATAATTATGATGTTACAGGGTAGAGAATTAATAGATACATTAAAGAAGATGGATTTTGAAATGTTACTGGATTTATCTGAAACAATGAAAAATATGATAGAAAGAGAAGGTGCTGATTCATTAAGTGCTGAATTGGTTGAATTTGATATTGGTTTACATAAAGCAATTTCAGAGAGAATGAATGACTTCATATTAGCTGAGAAGAAAGTTAAGGAATTATTATGCGATTAGTTAGTATTCATTGGTGCAATTTGCACTGATGTTTATTATAAATGTTGTGTTTCATGTTACGCATTGAATAGGGTATATACTGGTGAAATATATCCTTTGTCTAGCTGTCACTAAGCAGAAAATTATGTATAGTTGGTGTGTAGGTGGCTATATAAACTAGAAAAATTTAAATCCTACACAATATAACTCCAGTCCTAATCTAAGTATTCCTCGCTTGAATTCAAAATACAATAGATTAGTGCTATTAAATTGATATGTAAATAAATAATTAACGAGCAAAGCACAATTCTTGGTCGGATGGGTGTTTTTTTCAGTTGTCTCGAATGTGAACTTGGTGTTGCATTGGTGTTATGCAAGTAAAATAATTAGCACCTTTTATTATTATACATTGTAATGGGTCTTCACAACCCAATAGTAGTATATATAGAGCCACTTATTTAAATATAGGTGGTTTTATTATGTACTAATTTATTGATGTGAAAACTGATTAGAGTGTATAAGAGATTATATACTACTATAAAATGTGAAAGAGGTAGATAAATATGTCAAAACAAGTTGTAAAAAATATTAGGAAGGGATTTTAGAGTTTATGGCTCAGTAGAAGAACCGTTATTCTTAGCTAAAGATGTTGCAGAGTGGTTAAATAACAAAAATACTAGCCAAATGATTAAAGATGCTGAAATTGATGAAGATGAAAAGGGTATATTTTTAACTGATACCCTTGGTGGAAAACAAAAACTATTATTTCTAACAGAAGATGGACTTTATGAATTGTTAATGCAAAGTAGAAAACCTGTAGCGAAACCTTTAAAAAAAGAAATAAAATCTATTCTAAAACAACTTAGAAAAACAGGAGTAGTTATATTAGATCATGCAGAATCTGAAGCAATAGATTTTGAAAAGAAGTATGGTAAGTACAGAATTAGAAAAACTTTCATGAAAAGTGAAAATATCATGTCAGATTACAGAGAGTTTAAAGAATTATCACAAGGAGAATGGAAAGCTAAGAGATTAGATAATAATGATAGAATCAAATTATCCAATATTATTTGTGATGCTTTAGAAGAAAGATTGAAAAATAATATGATTGATATGAAAGGTTCGGAAATGTTATCTCTAAGAGAAGCTATAACAGATATAAAAGATGATATTATAAAACTTGCTAATAAAAAGCATGGTGGAATTAAGGCTGGACAAACTAAAGAAATTAATGAATTAGAAAAGCAAAATGATAAGTTGATTGATAGGTATGTTAAATTACTACATAAAAAAGCTAGATAAGGTTACAAGGATATTATATTTTTACTGCAATTTAAGTATAATATCCCACCATTATCATCTAAGTCAATTATATCATTGGAAAATAGTAAATGCAATAGAAATATTAAAAAAAATCAAAATAAATTTAAAAATATGAAAGCGAGGAATTTAATTATGAAAATGAATACAATGGGGATTTATGGATTATTGATAAAGGGAACGGACGAAATTTATATAGGACAATCTTTAGATATAGCAAAACGCTGGAGTTATTATGGGGCGAAGTTTAAATCAAATGAGCATTATTATAAAGAATTACAAAATGCTTACAATGAGGATAAAGATAATATAGGATGGGTTATATTAGAAGAATGTAATGAATCTGATAATTTAGAAGAAAGAGAGACATGGTGGATTAAAAATGCATCTAAAATGGGTTATATAGTTATCAATAAGCAAAAGTTCGGTAAGAGTAAAAGCAAAGTTAAAGACAATTCTAAAATGAAAGAAGCACAAACTGGAGAATCTAATGGGCATAATACAAAATTGTGCATTGAAGATGTTAAAGAAATTAAAAAAATGTTAGCTAATTATTTAAAACCAGCGATTATAGCAGATAAATTTGGAGTGAGTCAGGGTCTTATCTATGGTATAAAAAATGGAACTCGATGGGCTTCAGTGGAGGTGTAAATAATATGAATAAGGATATAGTAGATATTGTATTAATAACGTTAAATGCAGTAATAGTAGGATATTTATTTTATAATTGTATAGAAATTAAGAGAAGAAATGACAGAAATAAACTTATAGAGGAATGCAAGGAACTTTGTGAAAATATGATTAAAAGTTGTGATGAAATGCTTAAGATTTGTGAGGAGATGAGAAATGCATTACAAAGGAACTAAATGTACGTATGATGGGATTACTTTTGACTCTAATCCAGAAGGTGAATATTATCTTAAATTAAAAAATGATGATAGTGTGACTGATTTACAAGTCCATCCAAAATTCACACTACAACAAGGTTTTAGAAATAATCAAGGGAAAGCTATCAGATCTATCACATTCAAACCAGATTTTCAATACATAAAAGATGGACAGGAATACATAGAAGATGTTAAACCATGTAAGGAATTAATAGATTCAGACTTTACATTAAGGTTTAAGTTACTTCAATACATATATAAGGATAGTAATACTATTTTTAGATTAATTTGTTGGGATAAAAAAGCGAAGGTGTTTATGGGGATATAGCTAATAATAAGCAAAAAAATGATACTACATAACTGTTTTAATTATGCAGTATCCTATGAAATTTTTAAGTATTTTATTTAACTGTTACTGCTGATGATGTTGTTGTAGGTGCAACAACATTAATCAAATCATACTTAATAGCTGAACTCATGTAATTTGGGTCTGCTGCTCTAACTTGAATTTGATGAGTACCTGGAGTTAAATTTGGAAGTGCAACTGTTCTATAACAGTAACCTCCAACAATTTGAAAATCTACTGTCTTATAATTTGTTACATTATTATAATCAACCCATACCCAAGTGTTGGCAATATTACTATTATATTTAAATTGTATGATAGCACAATTAGTAGTTAAATTGTATGTTGTTATTGAAGATGTGCTAACAGGATTTACAGGATTATAAGTACTATAATATGGTACACCAGTTGCTACCTGAACAAGTGAAATACCCCAAGAAGTGCTACCACCAGTTGTCCTTGCTGAGGCTTGTTGACCGCCTATTACTGTTGTGAGTAATAGTGCAAATAAAAAGAATGCTGAGATTTTTTTAAAAGTATTTTTCATTTTTATTATTCCCCTTTCAAAATAGAAAATATGTAAATTTTACACAAATATGATAATAACATAACTTCAAACATATATCAACCATTTAATATAATATGTTCCATATAATGATTTATAAACAAGTTAAAGTTATTTTTGGAATTAACGAATATATATATTAATTAGATATTTAGGAGGATAAATACATGGATGCAATAAATAATTACAAAAACTCGATAGGTGTAACTTATACACAAAATGCTGTAGGTTCTATAGAAGATAGTAAAAAAAATCAGACTAAAGATAACAAAATCTCTACTAGCGCAGATAGTGTTGAAATAAATCAAAAAGATGAAAATATCATTAATACTAAAAAAGCTTATGATGCTTTTGTTGAAACAAGTAATCAATACCAAACAGGGAAAGAACAATTTCCACCTGCATTTTATTTCAACATGGTTCAATCTGTAATGGAAGATAGAGGGATGTCTGTACCTAATTTTAGCTTAGATGGGCAAAATTCTGAAAATATGAATTTTTTAAGCTTTGTTGATAAAATAAAAGATTTTACTAGTTCATTAGTAGAAAAGAATGAAATCGCTGGTATATCAAGCAATTTTTTTGAGTTTTGTGATAAGTATAAAGAAAATCTAATAAAAAATGGATGTAGCTAGAATGTTTAAAAGTTTGTAGAATTTACAGATTAAACATCAAGATTATTAAGGATCCACATTTTTATGGGTTTTTTTTGATATTATTGAAATACTTTGTCACCTTTTGTATAATTATTTATATGAAGGGGGTGAGATTTGTGAATGAAATAAACATAAAGAATATATTAAATACATATAAAATGTTTAGTAAAAGACAACGCGAGATATTAGAAAATCTTGTTAAAACAAAAGAAATTTTCACATTTAATGATTTGCAGAAAGAACTTCAAGAAGATGCAGAAGCAAAAGAGTTATTACAAAAGATAAGATTGGTTGTAAATGGAGAATATAAAAAAGCAGGTGTATATAAATCTGTATCTAACTCTAAACCTACATCAACAACAACTAATAATAATATAGAAGAAATAGAATTGTATATGTAAAAAGCTAATTGAACTCTATTAATTTAGGGTTCTTTTATTATGCAAAGAATTGGTAGGTGATTATATGAGTAAGATAAGTTGCAGTGCTTGTGGTTCAATACATAATAGAAACTATGAGTGTGATGCTAAGAGACAAGCGAAATTAGATAAGGGTAGAAGAGATAGAGAAAGATTAGATAATAGTTATTATAATACTTCTAAGTGGAGAAAGCTTAGGAAGCAGGTATTGGATGAATATAACATGATTTGTTTGTGGTCTTTCTTTATTGATTCAAGAGTCATAGGTTCAAATTGTGTGCATCATATCGAGGAAGTATTAGGGGATAATGCTGGTATTTATGAGTGGGATAACCTAATTCCATTAGATCAAAATATACATTTAAGTATTGTTCATAGATTGTACAAAACTAATTGTAAAACTGAAATACAATTAATGTTAAAAGATATGCTGAGTTTGTGGAGTGAGAATGAAAAAGAACTAGGAAGCATGAAGCAAAGATATGACAAGATTATTAAAGATGTTTGATTGAATGTAAATAAATTAAATAATATTATTTTTATTTGGTAGTGATTTGATGTTGCTATCTTTTTATTTGCAATTAAATAGAACGAATGTTTGTGTGCTGGGAAATACTACGGGAAATATTAAGAAGTGATTTAGAATCCCCCTATGTTGAAACTAAGTGATAGATTCATTCCTTAACAGAACAATGGGTCTTTTTCACACACAAAATTCCTAAATGGGCTTTTTTAAGCAACTAAAGTTAAATAACAACAATTATTAATTAGAAAGTAGGTGGTAAATATGGCTAGAAATGCTTTACCGGTTGAATTGCAAAAATCACATTTGACAAAAGAACAGATACAAGAAAGAAAAGAAGAAGAAGGAAAATTAAAAGGTAATGATAATTTAGTATATTCATTACCGAAATCTTTAAAAACAAAAGCTGAAAAAGATTTATATTTATTTTTAGTAGAAGAATTAAAGGCAAGTGCAATATTAAATAATTTAGATATAACTATATTAGAACAAACAGTGGATGCAATTATAAAAATGAGAGATGCTAATAAATTAATAAAAAAATATGGATTAGTTTTATATAAAGAAGATGGAAGTGGTCAAAAGAATCCAGCAGTCCAAGTTTATAAAGATTACCAATCAATATTTTATCAGTATTCGATGTCTTTAGGGCTTTCACCTTCTGCACGTGCTAAATTATCAAGTATAAATTTAAACAATAAAAATGATAAAGAAGACCCACTACTTAAAGTTTTAGGTGGTGATAATAAGTAATGGATATAAAAGAAAGTAAAGCTTATAAATATTGCCAATGGTGTTTAGAAGATGGCAATGATTATGTTGGGGTATATGTAAAGAAGCAAGCTAAAGAATGGATTGATATTGTAGATGGTAATAATCAAGAAGCATATATAGATGAAAATATGTTTGAAAAAATATGTGGAATATTAAAGTTACTAGTACATCCAGATTTAGCTTGTAGTATTTATGAAGGAATGGAAAGGTATCAGTGGTTCTTTGTTATAGCAACAATGTGTACTTATAATAAAGAAGATAATAGTAGGTACTATGAAACAGCACTACTTGAAATAAGTCGAAAAAATTTTAAAACTTTTATAAGTGGAGTAATATTTATAATTGGAATGTTGTTAGAGCCAAAATTTTCTCGGTTCTTCAGCGTTGCACCAGATTATAAGCTAAGTTGTGAATTAAAATTAGCAGTAAAAAAAATAATAAAATCATCTCCACTTGTGGGTAAATATTTTAAAATAAAACGTGATATGGTAGAGTGTAAACTCACAGAAATAGAATATATTCCCCTTGCGTACTCAAATGATTCGATGGATGGAAAGTTGGCAAATATTTATTTGGGAGATGAAGCAGGTAAGTTAGATGACTACCCAATTGAGGCTATGAGAAGTTCACAGATAACATTAAAAAATAAATTAGGGATTATAATTTCTACACAGTACCCGAACGATAATAATGTAATGTTAACTGAAATTGATTATGCTAAAAGGGTACTAGATTCTTTAATAGAAAACAAAAAATATTTCAGCCTGTTATATGAACCAAATGAAGATATTAGAAAGCAATGGAAGGAAAATGATTTAGTTATATACCAATCAAATCCTGTTGCTGTTGATAATGAAAAAATATTTAAAGCGATAACTGACAAAAGAGCAATGGCTATTCTATATGAAAGCAAGAGGGAAAATTATTTATGTAAGCATAATAATATTTTATATAAAGGGTTGGGTGTTGATGGTTATGTAAATTCAGAACAAATTAGAGCCTGTAAACAAGAAAAAGAATGGGATTGGAAGGGAAAGAAAATTTTCATAGGTTCAGATGGAGCAGAAAGTTTTGATAATTCAAGTCATGTCGCAATTGGATATGATGAAGAAACAGGAATAGTACATAGTAAAGCTTTTTGTTTTATACAAGAAAATAATATAGATGAGAAAAGTCAAAGAGAAAAATTTGATTATAGGAAATCAATTGAAGATAAAAATACCATTATTTGTGGTGAAGATGTACTTGATTATAGACAGTTTGAAAACTTTATACATGATTATTTTGAAAATAAATTAGGTGCTGAAGTGGTTCAAATTGGTTATGATATTAGAAATTTAAGAAATTCAGCACAAAGATGGGAAAATGATTTTGGATATGAAACAATTGAAGTAAGACAACATAGTTCAGTATTACATCCAACAATTAAGTGGCTAAAAGAGTTGATTTTAAATAAAAAATTTGCTTATCATAATAATTTAATTTATGAAAATAATTTTTGTAATTGTAGACAAACCGAAGACACAAACTTAAATAAATATATCAACAAGCGTATTAGTGTAAAAACTGCTGGTAAAGTAGACATGGTTTTTGCTACTATAAATGCCCTACATTTATTGCAATTAGAATTATTAGAGGGGGAAACTTGGGTAAGTCAACGCTAATTATTTTTTAAAAAGAACAAGGAAAGTAAAAGGATGATAAAACAGAGAGGAGTGATAGAGTGGGATTTCTAATAGAAAGAAGAGCAGATGAAACAACGGAGATGACACAAATACAAAAATTATTTTCTTTAGGAGACTTGGGTGAAGTAGATGTAAGCAGAGATAAAATTATGAACATTGCTGCTATAAGTTCTGCTATAGAATTAATATCGTCTATAATATCTATGCTGGATTTTAAGTTATATAAAAAGATTGATAAAACCAAAATTGAAGAAATTGAAGATGATAGATTAAGATTACTTAATATTGAACCTAATTTTCTTATGAATGCTACTCAGCTAAAAAAAGCTATGGTAGTTGATATGATAATTGATGGATGTTCGTACATAAATATTGAAAAAACAAGGAATGAATTTAAAAATTTATATTATGTAGAAAGTAGTAAAGTTGGTGTTCAGTTAGATAGTGAACCAATACATAAGGATGCTAAGTTAACCATTAGTGGCAAGGAATATGAAATATATGATTTTATTATTTCTACGCTAAATACTTTAGATGGGGTACAAGGCAAAGGCATATTAAAAAATAATAAGGATTTGTTGGCACTTGCATTGTTGGAACAAAATTACATAAATAAGAATTATAAAAATGGTGGAGCTGGTAAAGGTATTTGGAGATCTGAAAAGAAGTTAGGAGATATAGAATTTAAACAATTTAAACAAGATGCTAAAGATATAAAGTCAAATGATGAGGAGATTATATTGAATAGCACTGTTGATTATAAGCCAATATCTGCAAGTAATAAAGACATGCAAACATTAGAGAGTAGACAGTTTATAAATGAAGAATTAAGAAATATATTTAATATTCCTAAAACATTGGATGAAGAAGGATTCAAAAGCCTTGTAAAAATTGTTCTAAATCCTTATGTAAATTCAATTGTAAGTGCAATAAATAAATCATTGTTGCTAGAAGACGAGAAGAAGACAGGATATTTCTTTCAAATGGATTTGTCTGAACTAACTAAAGCAGATGTAGTATCAAGATTTAATGCTTACAAAACATCATTAGATTGTGGTATAGAATCTCTTAATGAAATTAGAATGAAAGAAAATCTTGAACCAGTTGAAGGATTAGATATTCATAAAATGACCATCGGTCAAGCATTATACAATTCTAAAGATGGTACTTGGTTTATTCCAAATACAGGACTTACTACTAAAGATGGTGAGGTGATAGATAATGCAGATAATAAGGAATCTAAAGGAAATAATACAGAACAAAATACTGGAACTGAAGGAACAAATGATACTCAAGTTTCAGAAAAAGAAGCACAAAATAATTAAATATTTTAGAAATAATAGGGAAGATTTATGGTTCTTAGGTTCTGTATTATCTTCTTTTTTATTTATAGTAATTAAATTTGGATTGATTTACACTTTACCACTATTTACTTTAGTTTGTAGTTTAAAGTGTATTTTAATATACATTAGCAAGAATAGGAGGGAGTGAGTATATGGAAATACGTAGAATAGATGATAATACTGTACATATTGAAGGTTATGTTAATGCAGTTTGCAGAGATAGTAAAGAAATAAGGGCATTTGGAAAAACTTTTGTTGAACAAGTTAGACCTAAAGTATTCGAAAAGGCACTGAGAAGAAATAATGATGTTAAATTGTTATATAACCACATTGAAAACAGATGTTTAGGCTCTACAAAAAATAATGTTGAATTGTATGAAGATGCCATTGGACTACATATATCAGCAGATATTTCTGACAATGAAGTTAGAATGGACGCTGATAAAGGTAAACTAAAAGGTTTTTCATTTGGTTTTAATAAATTAAAAGATGATTGGGAACAAATAGGCGATGGAAAAGAAAGAAGATATTTAGAAGATATAAAACTCAATGAAATATCTTTGTTATCAATGACACCTGCTTATAATGGGACAATTGTTGAAACAAGAGCCGACAGTGATGAAACGGAAATATTAGAATTAAGATTTATTGAAGATAATCAAAATGAAATTGAAGAAATTAGAGAAAAAGAAGAAATAAAAATTGATATGCGTTCAGTTTATGAAACAAATTTATTTATAGCAAAGCACAAATAGGACTTACAAAATGTAGGTTCTTTTTTATACAAAAATTTAAGACGTGAAAGGATGATTATATAATGTTAAAAAAAATGATAGAAAAGAAAAATACCTTAATTGAAGAGATGGAGGTTATTACAAACAAAGCAGTAGAAGAAACTAGAGCATTTGATGAAATAGAAGATGCCAGAGTAAAAGAAATTAAGAAAGAAATTGAAGGATTAGAAATGGTTATAAAAGCAGATGAAGAAAAAAGAAGTTTTGAAAAAATAGAAGAAAACCAAGAAGAGAGAAAGGATGATAACGAAGTGGAAGAAAAAAGAAGTCAATCAGAAATTAATAACGAAGAATTGAGATCAATATTTACTGGACAAGTTCAAGAAGTTAGAGCAGATGCAATGAATACAGCTACAGATTCACAAGGTGGAATTGCTGTAAACAAAGTATTGTCTCAAGAAATAATTAAGGCTATCAAAGATAGAAGTGATGTTTATAGTTTCTTTAATGGAACACAAATAAAAGGTGGTTTTAAAATACCTAAAAAAGCTACAAGTGGAACAGCCGAGTGGGTCGATGAAAATCCAACAACTGACCCAGTTTCCACTGTAGCAACATTGGAAATGATAGAGCTAGGGCAAAATAGATTATATAGAGAATCTGCAATAACTAAACAAATGGTTAATGTTGAAGGATTAGATTTAGAAGGATTTATTAAGGATGATGTATCAGAATCTATGACAGATGCAGTTGAATCTGCAATTTTTAATGGAACTGGAGTTAAACAACCAACTGGAGTTATTGCAGGAATTAAAACTGCTAATAAAATTACTGTGGCGACTAGAGGAACAATTACTGTAGAAGATTTGAAGAAAGTAAAATCAAAAATTAAACAAGCTGTTATAGGTAAGTCAAAATGGTTTATGAATTCTGAAACATTTTTATTAATAGACTTATTAACAGATACAACAGGTAGAGGGTTAATACAACCAGACCCAACTCAAGCAACTGGATATGTATTATTAGGATTACCAGTAGTTCTTACTGATGCAATGGCAACTCCTACTGATGCAGGTGCTAAATGTTTAATTGTTTTAGCAACTCCAAATGCTTATCATACTAATACACAACAAGCATTTTCTTTATATGTATATAATGATTCTGTCTTTACTAGAAAAGGCTTAATTGGTTATGGAGCTGACTTATTTATGGATGGTAAAACTAAAGATGATTCACAATTAGTTGGTATATTTAATAAAGCAACTGCATAATTTGAGAGGGTGTAAAAGCCCTTTCTTTTTAATTTAATAGGGAAGGGTGATGATATTGAAAATAAATGAAGTAACAACAGATTTACTAATAAATTATTGTAATGCCTACGTAGAAGATAAAGCATTATTAGAAATATTTAAAGACGCAAGCGTAAGTTATATTAAATCACATACTGGTTTAACTGTAGAAGAAATGAATACTCTAGATGACTTGACGGTAGCATTATTAGTTTTAGTTTCAGGAATGTTCGATAGTAGAAGTATTGAATGTGATAAAGATAAAGTTAATTTAATATTAGATTCTATTTTAGGATTACATTCCAAAAATCTAGTTTAGGTGGTGTTTAGATATGGACATTATAAATTCTGGTGAATTTAAGCATCCAATTATTATTCAGCGAAAAACTAATGGTGTTGATGAAGATAATATTCCTTGTGAAACTTGGAATGAGCTATTAAGCACTAGAGCAAAGATTAAGAATATAAGTGGATATGAAAAAATAATAGCACAATCAGATACTTCAATTGATAAAAAGAGGTTTTATATTAGATATAAAAAGGGATTAAATTTAACTGATAAAGATAGAATTTTTTATAATGATAAATCTTATAATATTACTTATATTTCAGACATTGAAGATTTACACAAATATTTTGAAATTGTTACTGAAAATGTAGATATACCAAAAGAAATAACAGTAGTAACAGATGAAACAGTAGTAAATGAGGTGATTGAATAATGGGATATGGATTTGAAATAAAAGGTATACAATCATTATTAAAAAAATTAGATAAGTTATCCCACCTTGAAGTTCAAAAAGCAGTTGATAAATGTGCTGATAAAATGGAAAAAGCAATACAAGATAAAGCCAAAACTTTTTCTGATACTGAATATTTATATATTAAAAAGAATACACCCAGAGTATATGCTAATAGTGCATATATAGATATTGGACTAAAAAATGAAAATGAAGATTTTGAAAAATGGAAAGGTTTATGGTATCAAAATTGGGGATTTTTTAATCATGGATGGAATTTTAGTGGACAATATCATATAACAAATCATTTAATGTGGTTTACAGAGGCAATAAACGAAGTTGAAGATGAAATAAAAAGAGACTTAAAAGAAGAAATAAAAAAACAAGTAAGAGAATGTTGGAATGGGTAGGTGATATTATGGAAATTGGAGATTTAATTAAAAATGCATTAAAAGACATAGGATTACCTTGCTACTTCCTAAAGAGAAGTGATGAAATTAGTGAATGTATTGTTTATAACTATATAGAAAATCCCAATGGTTATGGGGATATGAAAGAAAGTAGTACAAAATATGTTGTTTTACTTAATTTATATTGTAAAACTAAGATAGAAGCTAATAAGAAAAAGGTAAAAGATGCTATGTTAAATGCAGGATTTAAGAAAATAACAATTACTGGAACAGTCCAAGAACAAAATGGTTTATACAATACTGCATTACAATTTAAAATAGCAATAGTAAATTAAGATTAGATAAAATATCTAGTCTTTTTTAATACAAAAATTTAACAAATGGAAGGATGATTATAAATGGCAGAAACAACATTTAAACAAGTCGAAGGATGTAGAAATATACATGTAGCAAAAAGAAAAAGTGATGGGACTTATGAAACTCCAATACAAGTAAGAGGTTTAGCAGAAATAAAAACTACTGATACCTTCATGGAAGGAATTTCCATTGGCGATATGAGAAAAATGATTTCTAAGAAGAAGAAATCTGGAATTGATATTGCAATAACAGCCAATGAACTACCAGCAGAAATTGAAGCCTTGTTAATGGGTAAAAAATATGAAAAAGGTGAGCTTGTTTCTAATGTAGATGATAATCAAAATGAGGTTGCAATACTATGGGAAGAAGTATTTTCAGATAATTCTAGTAATTATAATGTAATCTATAGAACTAAATTAAGCAGAGAAGGAAGAGAAGGTAAGGGGAATTCTGACAAATTAGATTTCCAAACAATTTCAATTACAGGAAGTGCATTAGCATTGCCAAATGGTGATTTTGATATGAATTTAGACCCAACTGCAACTGATGTAGATGCAAATAAAGTTACTAATTTCTTCAAAGTAGTACAACTTCCAGGAGTTGTAGTAGCTCCATAAGAGTAATTAATTGACTGAGGTTTATTCCTTGGTCTTTTATTTTTATAGTGTTTATCTAATTTAAGGTAAATAGTTAGAAATAAAAAATAGGAAGGGTGATATATATATGAGTAATTTAAAAAGAAAAATTGAGAATATAGAAATTGAAGGTAAAAAATATATTATGGCTTTTGATATGACAAGCGTTGATTTATTTCAAGAGTTGAGTGGAAAAGGGGTTTTAAAAAGCGTAATTAAATTAAATGAATTGGATGATAAAACAGTATTAGATTTCATTGCAAGTACATTGAGAAATGTTGATGATCCTGAAAATCCATTAGGTAATAGTATTTATAATGGTGATTTTGATTTGTTTACAGTGATGATTATACTAATACCTCACGTAATAAAGATAGTGAATGAAGGATTTCCCAAAACAGATAATGAGGTTGAAGAAGGAAAAAACTAGATAGCAATAGTGTAGATTTAGATGAAAATTTAGACATTGAATGGTTATACTATTGCTTTACTAAAATATTGGGTAACACAGAAGAAGAATTTTGGAAAAGTACACCAAGAAAGATTTTTAAATTAATTGACATACATTGTAAAATCAATAATCCAAGTAAGGATGACAATGTTAAGAAAAGTAAAAATGGTTCTTATATAGCAGATGATAGAAAAGTATTGAAATGCTTAGATTAATACAGAGAGGAGAGTGGTATAAATGGCAGATTCAGAGAATTTGATTATAACCCTTGGGGTAGAAGATAAAGGAACAACTAAACAAATAAATGCAATTAATAAGGAAATTAAAGATTTAGATAAAGGTTTTAAAAGTGCAAATTCTGTAAGTAAATATTTTGAAAAAAGTACTGAAGGTTTAAGAACAAAACTTAATTATTTAGAACAATCTTATACTGCAAATAATGCTAAATTGGATACATACAAAAAGAAAGTTCAGGAAACAAATGATGCTATTGCTAAGAAACAAAGTGAATTAGAAAAATTAAATAATACAGAAAATGTTAATGAAAAAGCAGTACAAAAAGCAACCGAACAATTAGAAAAAATGAAAGTAACTTTAAGAAATACAGAACAAAGTATTACATTAACTGAAAATGAAATGAAAAGGCTTACCAATGAAGTTAATAATACAAATACTGCATTAAAAAATGAAGCATTAAATAAATATCGTCAACAAATGCAAGTTTTAGGAGATAATATTCAAGGTACTGGTGGGAAAATTAAAAATGCTGGTGAAAATATAAGTGGTGTAGGTACTAAGTTATTAGGATTATCTGCACCACTTGTTGCTATTAGTGCAATGGCTATGAAGGTTGGTATGGATTTTGATAGCCAAATGTCGAGGGTAAAAGCAATTTCGGGGGCAACGGCTCAAGAATTTAAACAACTGGAAAAAGCATCAATAGACTTAGGTGCAAGTACTGCTTTTAGTTCTATAGAAGTTGCAAAAGCACAAGAAAATATGGCAAGTGCTGGCTTTAAAGTCAATGAAATCTTAAGTGCAACTCCAGGAGTTTTAGATTTAGCGGCTAGTAGTGGAGAAGATTTAGCGACGTCTGCTACAATTGCATCGGGAGCAATAAGAGGTTTTGGATTAGATGCAAGTCAAGCTGGGCATGTAGCAGATGTGTTAGCAAAAGCAAGTGCTGATACAAATGCTGGTGTGGCAAGTATGGGAGAGGCATTTAAATATGTTGCACCTTTAGCTAGAGGAGTAGGTTGGGATATTGAAAGTGTTGCATCGGCAGTTGGAGCAATGGCAGATGCTAATATAGATGGTTCTACAAGTGGTACTACCTTAAGAGGTGTAATAAGTAGATTAGCAAATCCTTCAAATGAATCGGCTGGAGCAATGAAAAAATTGGCATTTAGTGCTTTTGATTCACAAGGAAAGATGAAACCACTATCTACAATAGCTGATGAATTAAGTAAATCTATGGTAGGTTTAACAGATAAACAAAAACAAGAAAATATATCTACCATATTTGGACAAGAAGCCATGAGTGGACTTATGGTATTAATGCAAAAAGGAAAACCAGCTTTAGATGCTATGGCAGACGGATTCAAACATTCTGATGGTTCTGCTAAAGCTATGGCTGAAACTATGCAAGATAATGCTAAAAGTGCTGTTGAACAAATGTTTGGAAGCATGGAAAGTGCAGGAATTAAAATAGAAAAAACCTTTGCACCAACAATAATAAAAGTTGCAAATAGTATAGGAGAATTAGCAGATAAATTTGGAGAATTAAGTCCAGAAACACAAGAAAGTATTTTAAAAATGATAGGACTTACAGTTGCGACTGGTGGAGTATTGACGGTTACTGGAAAAGTAGTTAGTGGTGTTGGCTCTATGGTTACTGGTTTTGGGAAACTTACAAGTGGTTTAGGATTAAATGCAACAAAAGTTGGAAGTTTAACAAGTGGATTTAAAGGTTTATATGGAATATCGTTACCACTTGCAGGAGTAATAGCTGGTGTGGGAACTGCGATATATGCCTATACACAAGAACAAGAGGCTATGTCTAAATCAGTAGTAACATCTAAAGAAGATTTAGGACTTGTTAAAACTGCATTATTAGAATTAAATGGTGTTCATGTTTCTAGTAGAGCAGAATTAGAAAAAAGTGGACTGGCATATAAAGAATTAGGTCAAGATCTAGGTGAGGATTTTAAATCTAAAGTGAATGAATCCACAAAGGCAATTAGCGATTTTAATTATTATTTAGGTACAATCAATATGGACGGAGTTTTAACTCCTGAAGAAACAAGTGGTTTTACAAGTAGAATTGATACAATGGTTAATTCTGCATTGGAATCTATTAAAAGTAAACAAGCTACAGTTCAAGGTGAAATGTCTAAAATGTTTACTCTTGGAGACGGTAAGATTGATGAATCCGAAAAACAAGTATTGGACTATCTAAATAAAAGTTATACAACAAACATTACTGAAGCTACAAAGCTTAAAGATGAAGTAAATGCAATATATAAACAGGCTGTAGATGATAAAAAGCCTTTAAATGAAGAACAAATAAAGGATGTTAAAGACAAAACAGCTAGAATAAAACAAATTGAATTAGAGGCATTAGCTAATAATGAACAGGAACAACTATTCGCTAAAAATGAATTTATTAATAGAGTAAAGCAAGTAGATGGAAAAGGGGCTGAAGAATTACTTATAGCACAAAAGCAAACCTTAGACAAACAAAATGCACAAACTTTAGCATCTTATGATACTCAAATTGAAACAATGAAATTGGCTAGAGAAAAAGCAGAGGCTGACGGTGATACTGCGAATAAAGATAATTTAGATAAACAAATAACAGCGAAGACAGAAGAAAGAGATAAGATAATTGAAAAGCAAAGAGAAACTTGGCAAGGTTGTATTGACGTAGTAGAAGAAATGAATCCACAATTGAATGAGAAAATCAATACATACTCTGGTGAGTTGCTCACCAATGCAGACTTGCAAGCACAAAAGGGTATAGCATCATTAAATAAATACTATGAAGGAATGAATGAAGTAACAACAGATGGTTGGTATAGAATGAAAAATACTACAACTGGTAGTATGGATGATATATATATAACTGTAGATAAAAATACTAAACAGGTTACTGGTGCTTGGAATGAAACAACTGGTGTCGTCGGAGGCTATACTGATGATATGAAAACTAAAGTAAAAGAACTTGGGCAAGCACATGAATCTGAAAAGTTAACAATCTCTAATGCTTTAGGTGCAATAGCTGGTTCTTCTGTTAATGCTAAGGATCAAATGGTTAATGCTTTTGGTGAAGTTATTGGACAATTAGAAAATGTAACTACTGCTTCAGATGGAACTAGAACAGGAATCATAAATTTAAATGGAACTCCTGTTGAAATTACAACTAATTCTGATGGGGTTATTACATCTATGCATGAAGTAAAGAGTAGTGTGGAAGAAATACCTAAAGAAAAAAGTGTAACTGTTAGTTTCTTTCAAAAAGGACTTGATGCAATTAAAAAAATGTGGAATGGTATTGGCAATAAAGATGTAAATGTAGATGAAAATGAAACAGGTACTTATAACTATAGTGGTACTGGATTATCGACCATTGATGAAGGTGGATGGGAATTAGCTTCTAACGATAATGTTAGTGTATTAGGTACTTACTATCAAAATAGTCTTGCATCTATTCCAAGTGGTACAAGTATCAAAACTCATATGCAGTCAGTTTCAGACATGAAAAATGAAGTACGTAATCAAATTAATAGTTTATTAGAAAATAAAAAATTTAACAATAATACCAGTACTGAAATTGATTATAATAAACTAGCTGACGTTATGTTAAATGCAATGACACAGGGGCTATCTAATGTAAGTATGAATACATATGTAGAAGTTGATTATGATGGAGCAATAAAAAAATCCGTAGATACAACTATGGATAAAATTAATAGACAAAATAGAAGTAATATGGTAAGCAAAGGAAGGTGATAAGAGTGGGATATTATATTGTTTTTAATAAAAAATCTAATGAAGAATTGGATATTAAGGTAACAAAAAGACCTTTTATCCCAGTTCCGTCTAGACGATTTAAAGAGATAGAAATTAAAGGACATGACGGAAAATACTATGTTGATGAAGAAACATATGATGATATTGTGATTTCTGTAGAATTTAATTTTATAGAAAATGATTTAGATAATATAAGGTCTAGGGTGAGAAATATAAAGAATTGGATTGAAAATATTAAAGATAATAAATTAATATTGAGTGATGATCCAGTTGGATTTTATAAGGTATCTAAGGTAGAACTTAGTGAAGTTAGTTATGAAAATTTATATGAAATGCAAAACTTCACAGTAAATTTCACTTGCAAACCATATCAGTATTTAACTACAGGACAAAAAGAAATAATATTGCCAAATTTTTTATTTAATCATTGGGATGAAAGCAAACCAACTTATAGAATTGTAGGAACTGGAACTTGTGTATTTAATATTAATAACATTGTTGTAAATTGTAATGTAAATGGAGAATTAATAATAGATACTGAATTTGATAAAATATTAAATTCAGATAGAACTTTAGCAATAGGTAAAACGAATATTAAAAGGATGCAAGATTTATATTTACAGGAGAAAAGAAATACATTTAATTGGACAAGTGGATTTACAATATACATAACTCCAAAGTGGAGAACTTTGTAAAAGACTTAGATAATTAATTTATCAAGACCTAATTTGAAAAAATAATTTTCTAGGTCTTTTCTTATGTCCAAAATAAACAGAAATGAGGCGATAAATTGAATAATTTGATACAAATTTATACTAATAGTAATCCAGACTTATCAAAAAATGGAATAATAATAAATTCAATTTCTTGTACAATAAGTCCAAAACTTAATGGCGAAAATGAGTTAGAAATGGAATTTGCAATAGATGAATATGGATTATATAAATATATCCAAAACAATAACTTTATAGCAGTACCTACACCAGATTTTGAAGAACCACAATTATATAGAATTTATGATACTAAAAAATCTATGAGTACCCATACTATTAATGCATATGCTCGTCATATTGAATTTGATTTAGCTAAAAGTGTTATATTTAATAAAAATGTTCAGGGAAATGGACAGCAAGTATTAACTAAATTGTTAGAAAACACTCCATTTACTGGACATTCTGATATAACCACAACAGATATCAGGCAATATAAAATGAGAAATGTGATAAATGTTTTAGTTGGTAGTGAAGATGATAGTTTCCTTAATATTTGGGGTGGAGAGATTCAATGTAATAATTATCAATTAACATTTAATAATTCAATAGGTTTTGATAAAGGGATAAGAGTTACTTTTGGATATAATCTTGAGGATATTGAAGAAGATTTAAATTTTGATGATGTAGTAACAAGGCTTTATCCTTATAGTGGAGATTTAGTTTTAAGTGGTAATATGCCATATGTTGATAGTCCTTTAATTCAAAATATTGGTGTATTAGAAGATAAGATAGAATTTAGTGATATAAAAGTTAAAGAAAATTCAGATGATACAGAAGGTTATGCAACTAGAGCAGATGCTGAGGCTGAAATGGTTAGGCGTTGTAATAAACTATTTGAAAAAGGATTAGATAAGATAACTGGTAATTATGTTGTAAAAATGCAAAGTTTAAGTAAAACAAGAGAATATAAAGAACTTGGCTATGATGTATTAGAAAAAATATGTTTAGGTGATACAGTACATTGCTATAACAAAAACATAGGAATTGAAGTTGAGGCTCGTTGCATTTCTTATAAGTGGGATTGTATTAATGAAGAATATATTGAAATTGAATTGGGTGATTTCATAAATGATTATGTAAATATGCAAAATGATAGATTGGATAATTTATATCGAAAGATACAACTTACCGAACAAAACATTTTATTACAAGTTACTTCATTAGATAATAATTTACATACTGAAATATCAATGACAGCAAGTCAAATACGTAGCGAAGCAGAAGATTCTAAAAATCAACTTCAGACAAGTATTACTGAAACTGCTAGTCAAATTAGAAGTGAAGCGGTCGATACAAAAAATTCTTTGGAGGCTTCTATAACACTAACTGCTTCAGCTATACGAGATGAAGTTTCTAATGCTGATGCAGGATTAAATTCTAAGATAGAACAACAAGCAGGTCAAATTCAATCAACTGTTACAAAATTAAATGGAGCAGAATCTCAAATTACACAATTAGCAAATGATATATCTAGTAAAGTTGATGAAGGCGATTTTAGTTCTTTAATTCAGCAGAACGCTCAAAGCGTTGCGATAGCAATAAGAAGCGAAACAGATATGAATGTTGTATTTGATTCTAATGGTCAAACTATTAAAAATGGGGCTTTAAAAGTTGTTGATTCTTCCAATAATACACTTATGTATTTTGATGATGATAAAGGAATTTTAGGAACTAGAGAACTGTCTATAAGTGATGTTAGTAAAGGGAGTGCTTTTTATAATACTCTTATGAAAATGAATGAAGTATATTTTCCCAACATGGGATGTGGAACTTTATATGTGAATGATAAAAGTTTAGAAGAAATTATATACGATATGCTAGTAGATTATGGTTTAGTATAAAAAATAATAATAAGAAAAATTTAAGCACTTACTTAATTGTAGGTGCTATTTTTATGGAAAGGACTGATAAAAAAATGAGTGATATACATATTTTAGAAAATGATTTAGATTTAAAGCAAAATTTAAATATATATACGATCTGTAAACAATTTGATACACTACATCTAGTTTTGAGTGTCTATGATGATGGGTTAGTGTCAGATTTAACAAATTATAACGTAAGATTAAAAGCAATGAAGTTTGATAATATTCCATTAATTCAAGAAAACAATTGTAATATAAATGGAAATGTTGTAACTATAATAGCTAACGAACAATTAACAACTACAAGTGGGAAGACATTAATAGAACTCCAATTTATTCATAAAACAACTCTAGAGAAGAAAGCAACGTTTAATTTAGTATTGAATGTAGTTGCAAGTACACTTGAAGTAAATAGAACGATCAGTACAGCAACATATACACTTTTACAGGAACTTGAAAATAAATTAGATCAAGCAGGAGACTTTTTAGAAAATGTAAATGAAGCTATAGAAGCTAATAATGAACTTAAAATTGGAATTACTACTGCAACTACTTTGAAAACTAATTTAGATGATACTATAAATACAGGCAATACAACTAATTCTGAATTAGAGGCAAGTATTACTATTGCTAATACTTCAAAGATTAATTTAGAAAATGAGAATATTAAAGCAGTAGGTAATATAAGCGATTTAACAACTAAGAATAGTCAAGCAAGTTCCAATATAAATGCTCTAACCGATAAAAATACTGAAGCAACAAGTAATATAAATAATTTGACTGTATTAAATCAAAGTGCTACGACATTGGAACAAAATTTACAAACATTAACCACTGAAAATAATAATGCAACTCAGAATATAAATGATTTAAATAATAAGAATTCAACAGCAGAAATCAATAAAACTAATTTAGATGGTGCAAATACACAGGCAGAAGCTAACATTGATGCATTAAATCAAATTGGAGATATAACAGGTATAGCTAGTGATATATATGCATTAAAGACAGAAGTTGAAACGGCAAGAAATGGTGAGGTAAGTTTAGATGTTAGACTAGATAAGAATGATATCTTAGTAGCTAGTCATACTACACAATTGTCAGAAAAAGCGAATCAAAATGAAATTATTAACGGCAATTTGGATCTATGGCAAAGAGGCACAAGCGTAACTAATCCGTCTAATGCAACATATTTAGCAGATAGGTTTAAAATATCAAAAAATATTACAGGAACAGCTCCAACCAATATAGTTCATTCAAGACAACAATTAATATCGGGAGATATAGCAAATTCTTTTTATTATTATAGAATAAATGTAGATGGTGCTGGTGTTTTAAATGCAGATGACTATTATTTATTAAGTCAAGCAATAGAAAATGGAACAAGGAAATTTTGCGGAGTTAATAAAAAAGTAACTCTTTCATTTTGTGCAAGAAGTTCTATAGTGAATAAAAAATTAGGTGTATATTTTTCACAAATATATGGTAGTGGTGGTACACCATCAACACCGGAGACTATAAACGGTGGGTATTTCAATTTAACATCAAATTGGGCTAAATATACAATTACAGTTTCAACAAATACTTTAATTGGTAAAACATTTGGAAGTGACAATAATGATGATTTTAGACCATTATTTGCATATGCATATGGCGTAAATACTGCTTCAAAGGTAGGAGATACAGTTGCAGAAACCTTCAGAGGTGCTGGATATATAGATATAGCCCAAATTAAATTAGAAAGTGGAGATAAAGCAACACCTTTTGTACCAAGACTTTATGGAGAAGAATTAGCATTGTGTCAAAGGTATTTTTTATTTCAACGCTTTCAAGGTATTGCCAATACTACAACAAACATTCATGCAAATCAAGCATTAGTAACTTCCATGAGATCAAACCCAACAGTTTATATAATTGATAATGGTATTAAAGCGAATTCTGATGGTGCAACTATAAGTACGATAGGTTCTACAATAACGTTGGCAGATAACGGAGCTAGTTTCGTAGGAATTATAATGTCAAATGCTGTTGTTATAGGTGGTGTATACAGATGGACAGCTAATCTGGATTCAGAAATATATTAGGAGGTAAAACATGGAAGAAAATATTAAAGTTTATGTAAAAGTAGATAGTAATAATGTTATCAAAGAAATAAATAGTAGTATATTCATTCAAGATTTAACAGGATGGATACAAATTGATGAAGGACAAGGAGATAAATATGCTCATGCACAAGGAAACTACTTTCCAAGGGATAAAGGTGTAATAGATATGCAAGGTAAGTATAACTATAAACTTGTTGATGGTAATGTTATTGAATTGGCTGAGGAAGAAAAGGCAATATTATTTCCAGCTCCAACACCACAGCCAACTAAGGAAGAGCTATTACAAAATCAATTGCTAGAAACACAAGCTATATTAGCAAATTTACAAGAGCAAATATTATTAAATGGAGGTAAGTAAATATGGGAACTATAATGGAAAATCTAATTAACAACAAATTTTATTCAACTAAGGAAGAAATAGAAAAGAAATTAAATGTATTCTTCGCTTTTAATGTAATTATTGAAGCTGATTATACTAAATTAATGCAATTGACAGAAAGTAAATATACAGTAAGTTCTGCATCATAGGAAAATATTGTATAGAAAGTAAATAAGAATAGATAATAATTAAGGACTTTAGATAGTCTTTTTTTGTTATCTATTTTTATAAAAATGGTGCATCTACTAATGTTTAGCATTATAAAAATTTACTTAATTTCTTATATATAATATAATTTGTATTACGATTTTAGTTGGATTCCATTGGAATATCAATTAATATAAATATATAGAAAGAACGCGCGTTCATTTATTATTAAATTTATAAATAAGGGAGAAATGATAAATGAAAAATTACTTTAAAAAGTTTAGTATAATGTTTATAATGTTATTAGCTATTATAGGTGTTGGAATAATTCAAAATGGAACTGTGGCTAGTGCGGCAATAATTGGACAACAATTAACAGCACCAGAAGATGGGTGGCAAAGAAGTGATGATTATGATGAGAATATTAATTATATAGGAACATGGATACAAGGGAATAATAATTCATCTAGATATTATAAAACAACTCATGAAACTTATATTAGTGGTGATAGTTATAGTTTTTTGTTTTATGGCACAAAGTTTAGAGTTATTGCAGACAGTTATAAAGACTATTCATCAATAATTTCGGTTAAAATAGATGAACTTCCACTTGAATATTATAAAGAAAATGGGTCAAGTACGGGAATTTATCAGTGCCTTTTGTATCAAAAATTAAATTTAGCATTGGGAATACATAAGGTAGAAATCACCAATGTAAGTGGAAAAAAAATGATGATCGATGCAATTGATATAGATAAAGATGGTTATTTAATAAATCCTAATGAATCAATAGATGTAGATACATCTTCAATAGACCTAACAGAAGGTGATTCAGAACAATTAACAGCAACAACAACTCCATCATCTGTAGGAGTAACATGGGTATCAAGTGATCCTTCAATAGCAACTATAGAAGTAGATCCTACTAACGGAAAAATTATAAAAGTTACAGCAATAAAAGAAGGAACCTGTACGATAACAGCAACTACAACAGATGGAAGTAATCTAAGTGCATCATGTACAGTTAACGTAGCAAAAAAAGAAAATCCTATACCAGAGAATCCAACTGATAGTAAAACAGGAGCAATATTAATAATAAATTTAAACGATGGAGAAACAAAAGTTTTTGATGTTTCAAGTTCAGAAATATCTAAATTCAAAAGTTGGTATAATACTAAAACAGAATACGAGAATAAACTAACATATGAATTTGATAAAACAGTTAATTCGAATATTTCGATAGAAGAATTTGTTGTACATGAGAAGATAACATCTTTTGAAATAAGAAAATACTAATATTAATGTTTATAGAAGGCACTTGCAGAAATGTAGGTGTCTTTTGTTATGCAAAAAAATAATAGGAGAGTGATGTATAAATGAATAATTGGAAATGGTGTGTAACTGATGAATCAGGTAAAGTAATTAAAGGATGGTATAAAAACAATGGAAAGTGGTATCACTTATCAGAAGAAACAGGTATTTTAGATACTGGTTGGTTTCAAGATAAAGATAATCGTTGGTATTACTTAGATGAACAAAATGGAGATTTAAAAACAGGATGGATACAATTAAAGTCTATATGGTATTATTTAGAACCTTCTAGTAATGGATATATGGGTGAATGCTATGTAAATACTACTGCAACAATAGATGGAAAGTCTTACACATTTGATGAGAATGGTCATATGTTAAATGATTCTTTAGTTTCAGATGAGTGTATCAATTTTGTAAAATCATTTGAAGGATTTTTTGCAAATAAATATTATGATTGTGTTGGTGTATTAACTCAGGGGTATGGAATGACTGGAAGTGAAATTACTGATTTACCAGATGAAATTACAGAAGAAACTGCTTCTAATATGTTAAAAGAATTAATCAACAAAAATTATGCAAAAGTAATTAAAGAAGATTTAGATAATAAGGGTGTGACATTGAGTCAAAATGAATTTGATGCATTATGTTCATTTGCATATAACTGTGGAACTGATGCACTTTTGAACCAATCTACATTATATAAAAATATATGTAATGGAATTAAAGATTCTGATACTATTATGGCTAATTTTACGGCTTGGTCAAATGGTGGAGGTCATAGAATTGAAGGACTTTATAGAAGACGTGTTAAAGAAGCAAACATGTTTTTGAATGCAGATTATACAGGAAATAATTAAGAGGAGATGATTATAATATGGAAAGAATATTACAAAAAATATTAAGTGCAAGATGGCTTATAGCAGTAATTTTAACTATAGTATTTGCTATATTAGCATGTACAGGTAAATTAAGTACAGAATTTTTATCAGTATATACTTTGGTTATAGCATTTTATTACAACAAGGATAGAAGTACAGTTAGTGATAATACGAAGGCAGAAGCAGAATAGGAGGGATGACAATGGATTTAGCAACAATGGGAAGCTTAGTTGGGACAGTAGGATTTCCAATAGCAATAGCATTAATAGTAAGTTATATTTTATATAGAGTATTTAAGGTTATGTTAGATAGATTTTTGAAGAGTTTAGATGAAATAACTGAAAGTAATAAAATATTAGTACAAACTAATGCTTCATTTGTAGGAAATGTAAATACTAAGATGAATGATATAGAAGATAAGGTTGATAGGATAATGGAGAAGTTGGGTTAGTACATAAAGGGTAATAGTAGGGTAGAAATACTTTGTTATTACCCTTATTTTTTCACTTTAATTTTGCTGTTTTTTGTAAAAACTTAACTTATTATTATCTGTGTTTATTCTTACAATTTATGGTAAAATTAAACTAATAACTATAAATGAGCAAAATTACTAACATTTATTTACATTGTAAGTGAAATCAACGGTTTAAGCATTGTCTATACTAAGTGAAATTTAAATTTAAAAGATATCTTAAGTACTGGATTTACTCATATTGTTAATTAATGGATGCAAAAACGCTCATTTATAGTTAATAATAGTAAAATTTAATCAACTAATGTATACAAAAGTAAACTGGGAGTGGTATAATATGAATATAAAGAGATATAATCTTAGTCAAAAAAATATTAAAATTACTAAGATGATAATTAATAATAAAGGCAAAATTAATGGGGGTGTTCGTATGAATGCTAAGACATTTCAAAGACCTTGTACAGTATTACAATCTATTGAAGAAAGCTTTAAGCAAATAGGTGAATATAAACAAGGTAAAAGAAAATTTAAGTCATTGAAAGAAAGTCAATCACTTTGGGATAAGTGGGCTAAGGAAGTGGAAGAAGAAAATGGCGGGAACGATACAAATATATGAAGTAATACCAACAGATAACTTTAATGATGATATTAAATTCTATATTAAAAAGAAAAAATTTACTAAAATTATGAAGGATATAGAATCTATATTAGAAGAATTAAGCAATGGTATATTTAATGGTGATGTAATTGCAGATTTACATTTAGAAAATAATACATACAAAATTAGGTCAGCTAATTCTAATACTAAAGAAGGAAAATCTAATGGATATAGATTGATATACTATGTTGAAGAATTGGATAAAGTAGTATTTCTAATTACCATATATTATAAAAAAGATGATAATAGAGTACCAACTGATTCAGAAATAGTCGAATTAATAAAAAAATATTGTTTATAAATAAAGAACTTAGTAAAAGTGTACAAGCTTACTGGGTTCTTTTTGTTTTGTAAGAAATTATTAAAAATAATTATTGTAAATTTGTTAAAAAGGGTATATCATTATTTCAAGGTATACATAACATTGATATAGGTAAATTTATTAATATTAGTTAAGGTGTATATCATAATATAATAATAACAGAAATTGCTATAAACTTAGTTATATAGCCATTTTAGAGTCAAGATGATGATGACGTTCAAAATGTTTATCATAGTGCTGAATTCCCTGAAGGATGGGATTTTTAGGGGTGAAAGCATTGGTATAATTGAATCACATTGATTGATTATTGTTGTAAAAACTTAAATTGACTATGGTATACATCATTTTTTGTTAAATACATTGATGTATGTATTATTTTAGAAACCATTTTCTATCTTAATTAGATAGGAGGTGGTTTTTTGTTATTAAAGGATATATTAGAGGAATTTATATTAGAATTACAGGTAGAAAATTATAGTCCAAGAACTATAAAGGGCTACAGAAATAATAATTTGTTAATGTTTACTTTTGTAGAAAAGGAATTTGGCTTAAAAGAAATTAAAGAATTAAAAACAATACATATAAAAGCCTATATAAACTTTTGGCAGAATAACAAAAGAAAAACACTATATATCAATAGCATTATTAAGTGTTTTAGAGCATTTTTCAAGTATGCAATAAGTTAAGAAGTAATAGAAACGAATCAAATGCTAAATATAGGCTCGTTGAGGAATAAAAAATATTAATTAATGCGTTTACTTTAAATCGGGCGGGCGTAATAATAATCTCTCTAGTTCTTATAATTGTCTATTTTAAGTGTACTGGGGGATAAGACCTACTAACTTCGGAAGAATAAAGAATGATCCAAACAAAATGAGGAAGGTTGCAGTAGAGTATGTTGAGTTATGTGGAAATAAGAATGGTGGAAATAAAAAAGTAGAATCCGATAATTGGACTCTGACGTTAGATGAAATTGCCAAGCAGTTAGGAACATCTCGAAGTATATTAGCAGAACTACTTAAAATTTAATGTAAGTTAACACCAAAAGTCAAACAGTTATTGGATCAAAGAATAATAAGTAAAACGTCAGCAGTAAGATATGGACTAAACTAACAGATCAGGAGTAATTAGAGGAGTTGGGTAAAGAAAAGATGTTAACACTTGCACACACGCAAGAACCTAAATTTCCACGATAACGATAACATAATCATTTTTTGACCATTATTACAAAGCTAGTAATCGCAATGGTTTCCGAGTACACTAATTTCTATGCAATTATCCTAAAAACCTGTAAAGCATTGATATATAAGATGTCGCACGATGTCAATCACGATAAAGCATTTTTGATTATTTAGATATGTATTTGAAATTTCTATTTATCAGGCGATTAGAATGTATAAGTGGTATTAGCTAGATTTGTATGAAAACAAGTTAACTAATACCACTTATAAAAGATATTATTTAGAGTATCCCATAATAATATTTTTTATGTTATTATAATCATCTATAGTTTTTGCAGGAGCTACAATATAAGATTTATCTGTATTCTGAGATAAGTATATTGTACTTAAATCATCTGATACATATGCCACATATGTAGGCTTTGTATCAGATTTTGATTCAGTAACAGAACCCCAAAATAAATTACCAGTAGCAGAACCAAAGTTAACTAAATCTAATGAATACTCCCTTTCATTTATGGTCATAGTTCCTTTCAAATTTTTACGAATTGCCTTATTTTTTATATTAAAATCAGTTTTTGATATAGTCCCATTTAGTTCTATTTCAATATTATTATCCAGTATACTGCCGTTTTTTACAGTTACTCCAGTTTGAAATATATGTTGTACTGGGATAGGTTTTTTAAAATTATATATAAAAATTGAACTTACAGCAAATAAAATAAGTATAAATAAAAATATTGAAATGCCTATGGTTTTAGATAGTTTTTTCATTCCTCAGCCATCTTTAGTATAAACGTATTTTTAATCAGCTTCATAAGGTGCGTTAATTGGATACCAGTCACTTATATATTCATCACCATCATACCATCTCTCTAAAGGCATCTAGTTTAGATTGCATCATATTGGCAATTGTGCCTACAAGTTGCCCTGCATCTCCATTAATAAAGCCTATCATATATGATGCTAGAGAAACATAACTGGATTGTGTATTTTGATCGTTAGCGTCCTCAGCCCTTGATTTTAATTCCCATAGTTGGTCTTTATCTAAGGATACTTGTACTGTTTTATGATAAGTACGTGATGGGGTATGTGGACTCTTTATAATTCCCAAAGTGTTTTTAGATGTTGATACTTGTCCATTTTTTAATTGTAATGTTTGTTCATTACTAGTTGCAAAAGCTGGTACAATAGTAGAACTTGATATAAGTACTGTATCTAATAGACCTAATGTAATTTTTTAAAAAATTTTTATTCATATAAAATGCATCTCGTTATATAAAAATTGGTAACATATATATTACTCCTTTATTTTTACAAAAAAAATACATTATGTCAATAAAATTAAACTTTTGCATGTATTGAAAATATTTAAATGTAAAAATTTAAAAATTAATGATGTTCAATTTAGGTATACTTTAAGAAAGATAGATGTGGTATGCTTCTAAATATCAATAACAGATTTGCATTGTCGGTAAGTTACATAAATTTTATAATGTTTTTTAATTCAATGGTGGTGATGGAAATAAAAATATATATAAGCCAATATTTAAAGAAATGTATCAAAAAAATATAGTTAAATATTAGCGTCTATAAATCATGTAATTACGTAAACTAAATGCAAGCAATGACCATAAAAAAGTGTACCCAAAAACGAAGGTTAAAAGTTTAATAAGTTATATGTGGTGGAGCAGTTGGAATATTTTTGTATATCTCATATACAATAAAAGTGTTAATTAAACTATTAGATAAAATGTTTGTGACAAAAGTGTAAAAATATATTATCTGATAGATTAAATGATTATACAATGAAGATGTTAATTAATCTATAAATAATTGATTTAGAAATAATAAACAGAGGCTATTTCGAAGCAGCCTCTGTTATGAATATTTTTATTTATTTGCTTAAAATTTTAGTAAGTTGTTTGAAGCCACTCTTTAGAACTTAATTTAATAATTCCAGCTCCAGCGCCATTAACTCCTGTTAATCTATTAATTAATGTTGATGGATCATCCATTTTGTAGTCATATGGTAAATTAGCAAATCCATTCCATGAGAAACTTAATGCAGGTACTACTGGATTTGGTTGCAATAGACTATCTTTTGTATCACTATCTCCGCGATATGATACATCACCATATTTATAAATAGTATCTACTGCCTTAATTTTACCTGTATAATTAGCTTTTTTAGGGTCTTTTTGATTATTTCTTAATGGATTTTGAACACCCAATATTTGGCTCTTTTCTACTAGTACAGCACCACCTTCAGTTGATAAAGCACCATTACTTGAAAGACCAAAATGGTATCCTGACTTTGTTAAAGCTGTAGTAACACTTGAAGGTATTAATTTTGAAGCTTCATATGCACCTGTTGAATCCATTACAACATTGTACACGTGTGCATTTCCGCCTCTAAGTCTAGGCATACGATCTTGTGAGTCTTTGTAATAATTATGATGTAAAGTTACTTGTAAATTTGCATTATCACTTGCAAATTCTGTTGAACCAATTAAATGCGTTTTCTTTTGTGGTGCTTCAACTTTCATAATATCTTCTTTACTTAATCCTTGAGATTTAATAAAGTTATACATTGGATAGCTTGATGGATTTTTTTCCATTTCATCGAACATAGCAGCATAGAAGCCACCACTTGTCATGTCTGCTGGTAAGAATTTAGACCAAGAAATAGTAAGTCCTGTTGTTCCTTTCTTAGAATCAACTATGCCATCATATGATTTTCCAAAAGTACAATGGTCTATCCATACATTTTTACAGGTTTGAACAGTAACATAATCCCAATCATTTCTATCAAAGTCACCTTTTGTAGATTCATCCCATTCCCAAAGTTCATCGAACTGTATATTTCTAATAACTATATTTTGAGAATTATCTAAAATTATTCCTACATGTTTTAATTTAGCTCCATTCTTAGAGTAAATAGTAAGACCATTTAAATTTTTGATATAAAGTTTGCTTACACCAGTTTTCTTCAATATTGGATGTGTAAGTGGAGTATTAGCTTCAGAGAAAGGTGAACCTTTTACTGACGATGGTATTTCGTTCCATCCTAAATCAATATCATTCGCTATTTCTATAACTTTTGCAGGTGATTTCTTATTTAAAGCTGCTGCTAATTCTGTTGCATTAGTTACTTTTTTATAATTAGGACTTGTCTCATCAATTACTCCCCCGCCTTGGTTTCCGTTAGAGAAACCTGTAACAGAATATTCACTTAAATTTTCTATAGAACTTCCTGATGTAGTTTGAATATTTGAAGTAGTCTTTAGGTCAGATGCAAATACCACTTGTTTTGATGTTGTAACACCTAGAATCAATGAAGCTGCTACTATACAACACAGGGTTTTTTTACTAATCATTCTTTCAATTTTCATTTTTTTAAACTCCTTTAACCTTCAATTTTTTTTATTTCATACAAATTTTATCATAAAATACTAATATAAACAATAATTCCCCATAAATTAACTAAAAAATTTGCAGTTTAAATAGAGAATTCTTTTCATATATTCATCAAAAACACTTGTATCTAATGTTTACGAATATCTACTTTTTGAAATGCTATTTAAATTTAACCCACTACTTAAATTTTAAAGACAACCTTTATTATCTTCGTCAATTGCTTGAAAATTAATATCATTATAAAAAAAGGGATAACAAAGGAAATTGTTACATATTTCAAAATCACTATTAGCAAAACCAAAGATTTAATCAATTAAAATTGATATTTTATTTATATGTTGAATTTGTTATAATAAAGCAATAAATAAAAATAAATCCATTAAATATGTCTTAAATAATATTATTAGGAGTGATTAAAATATGTAGGTATGAATAAAATAAAGCTTTAAAATTTAACAATGGTTTTATATAAAGGAGATGTTTATTAATGGATTTAACATGGAATTTAGATAATATTTATACTTCATTTGATTCTGAAGAGTTTAAAGATGATATGAAGCAACTTGAAAAATATATAAATAATATAAATGAACTCAGCATTAATAATTGGGAAAATGATGAGAATTCATTTTCTAAAATTGAAGAGTTCTTAAGACTTAATAATGAATACAAAAAATTATATTTAAAGATATCTACTTATGCATGTTTAATTATGAATGCTGATTTTCAAAATATTAAGGCAGCGAATATTTTAGATGATGTTGAAAATAAAAATTCTGAATTAGCAGAAATTTTTGTGAGATTTAGCAGGTGGCTTAGAGAGATTAAAGATTTAGATCAAATAATAGGAATGTCTAAATATCTTTTGGAGCATGAATTCTATCTTAAAGAACTTTTGCTAAAGTCAAACTACTTCTTGAGCGAAAAAGAAGAATTAGTTATTTCTAAAATGAAAAATACAGGTTCTAAATCTTGGGAGAAATTATATATGGAAGTAATATCTACGGCTACAGAGGATATTACTGTTAATGGAAAGGTAAAAAGCTTAACACTTTCTGAGCTTAGAAATATGGAGTACGATAAAGAGAGTTCTTTAAGAAAGATAGCTTATTTTAAAGAAGCTGATTTATGCAAAGGTATATCACAAGTTTGTGCTAAATGCATAAATGGAATTAGTAGTGAAGCACTAACTATTTATGAACTGAGAGGATACAAATCACCATTGGAGAAAGTTCTTATAAATTCAAGAATGGATTTTGAAACTTTAAACGCCATGATATCAGCTATAAAAGAAAGTTTGCCAATATTTCATAAATATTATGAAAAAAAAGCTGAAATATTAGGATATAAATCTAAGCTTCCTTTTTATGATATCTATGCGCCTATTGGAGATAGTAATATGAAAGTATCATATATGGAGGCTAAGAATTTAATAGTGTCCAGTTTTCAAAATTTTAGTGAAAAACTTTCTTGCTTTTCAAAAAAGGTTTTTGAGGATAAGTGGATTGATGCTGAACCAAGAAAAGGTAAAGGGAATTTCGGACTATCATTGGATATTTTCCCAATACAAGAAAGTAGGATAATGACTAATTTTAATGAAAATTATATTGATATAAGTATATTAGCTCATGAGATAGGACATGCATATCACAGTTCTAATATCTATAGTCAAACAATGTTAAATACTGAGTATCCAACACCTATTGCAGAAACAGCTTCGATTTTTTGTGAAACTATAGTAAACAATGAATTATTAAAAAAATTACCAAGTAATGAAGCTTTAGTAATTCTAGAAAGAAGTATTTCGGATGCAGCATATTATATAGTAGATTTTTATGGCAGATATTTATTTGAAAATGAACTATTTGAAAGAAGGAAATCTGGTTCATTGTCTATTGATGAGTTGAATCGATTAATGGGTAATTGCATGAGAAAGTCTTATGGTGATAGTATTGAAGCTGAAACTATTCATCCGTATATGTGGATGAATAAGGTGGGATATTTTATGGTTGGCAACGAATTTCTAAATTTTCCATATTCATTTGGAGTATTGTTTTCAAAAGGTTTATATGCGCAATATATAAAAAACGGACAAAGTTTTGTTAAGCAGTATGATAAGTTTTTAAGTGAAACAAGTAGGAATAATATTGTTGATGTTGCAAAAATAATGGATATAGATGTTCACTCAATAGATTTTTGGAGAAATTCATTAAAACTTATTGAAAGAGATATTGAAAAATTTATAAATATAGTATAAAGGAAAGTGAGCTGCTTGATTTGAGCAGTTTTCTTGCATGAACTTAAATACGTTTATTTGTTTATAAGGTATTTAAGATGATGATGTTCAGAAATCTATAATAATATAAGCATAAAAAAATGACTTAGTAAGTGAATAAGTCATTTTGTTTGAAGTAGCTTTTCATTATCTGATTTATTAAAAAATAAAAAATCTTAAGAGCAAAAGAGAGTGATCTTAAATGATTAAAAAATCATTTAAGGTCACTTTCTTTGTGGAGAAAAATATAAAATTTTTGATACACAAAAGGTTGATGAAAAAAATCTTAGAGTTAATAAATAATAAATATCAATGATGAAAAAAATAAAGACAAAATAAATTAAATATATATTACAATTCAATAATTTAACAAATAAACAGACAAAAACTTTTTTTATTAACTGAAGTGTTTTATGAATAATAAGTCGAACGAACTTAAAAATCAAACACTTTCTCTAAAAGAAAGTAAACACTAATTTAATAGTGGAGGAAAAAAATATTGCAAACCAATTAAATTGGTATTAAAATGTACTTGTTATACATAAGTAAAATTATGGAAATGAGAAATAAAACACTAAGTAGTAAAAATTAAACAGAATAAAAGAGTATAAAGTTAAAAAAATATTTGGCAGAGTAACGTAGTTTATAAAAAGTAGAAAAAAATTTATCTAAGCTTATTATTAAGTAATTTAAAATTTCAATTAATTATTTTAAAGAGGAGAGCTTATGGATTATATTATTGTAGTAATTTTAGGATTAGTTATTGGTAGTTTTTTAAATGTATGCATATATAGAATCCCTAGAGAAGAATCAATTGCATATCCTCCTTCTCATTGTGGAAACTGTAATAGAAAACTAAAACCGTTAGATTTATTTCCCATATTTAGTTACGTTTTTCTAAAGGGAAAGTGTAGATATTGTAAAGATAAGATATCTATAAGATATCCTTTAATTGAAAGTTTAAATGGTATTTTATATTTAATTATATATATTAAATTTGGACTAACAATTCTTTCATTAAAATATTGTATCCTTGCATCAGTTTTAATTGTTATTGGAGTTATAGATTTTGAAACTCAGTTTGTTTATACATCTACAACAATATTTGCAGGTCTTGTAGGCGTGATTTTTATAATAGCACAAGCTTTGAGTAATAAGGCAGTAAGTATTGATTTTATATTTGGCGGATTAATAGGTTTTGGAATTATAGGATTAATTGTTTTTATTACGCATGGAATGGGTGAAGGTGACATTGAAATTGCAGCATTTTGTGGATTATTTTTAGGGGGGAGGTTAATATTATTAAATTTATTTATAGCAATTATAATTGGTGGAATAGCAGGAATAATTGTATTGGTATTAAAATTAAAATCTGCAAGAGATAAAATAGCTTTTGGTCCTTTTATAGGAATTGGCACTATAGTTTCCATGTTATATGGAAATGAACTAATAAAGATGTATCTAAAATTCTTTGAATAGTTAAATAGAAAAATATAATTTTACTTTAATCTATAAAAATAAATAACAATTTGGTAAGATGGATGGGGATGAATATAAGAAAAAAAGATATACAAAGTAATTCAACTAATTCAACTAATGATGGGAAGCAATTATTTTAATTATAGGAGCTGCTCTTAGACAATATAACATAAGGGCTAAAGATGATATATTCACTACTAATCCCAATTCCATAATTACTAGAGAAATTATAGTTCCTGTAGAATATTAAATTAAAAAATTAAAATTTAATTAATTTAGCAACATATCGAAGAAAATGTTATATAATAAAAGAAAATAAAATATGGGAGGAATAAGAGTGAATACATTTTCTTATTTAATAGATATGTTTCTGCATCTTGATAAGCATTTAGGTGCAGTTATAAATAATTATGGATTTGAAACATATTTAATACTGTTTGCTATAATATTTTTAGAAACAGGTTTAGTAGTAACACCATTTTTACCAGGAGATTCTTTAATATTTGCAGCAGCTACTTTTGCTGCTATGGGAATGCTTAATATATATGCATTAGTAGGAATTTTAATGGTTGCAGCAATTTTAGGAGACACCGTAAATTATGAAATAGGCAGGGTTTTTGGAAATAAGCTTATTAAAATTGGTGGAGGACGCATTATAAAACAAGAACACCTTGATAAAACTAATAAGTTTTATGAAAAGTATGGTGGAAAAACAATAATATTTGCAAGATTTATTCCAATAGTTCGTACACTAGCACCATTTGTAGCTGGAATAGGCAAGATGAAATATAAAAATTTCATTACATTTAATGCAATGGGTGGAGTGTTATGGGTACTTGGAGTTTCAGCTTTTGGATATTTCTTTGGAACTATTCCAGTAGTAAGAGATAATTTTTCAGTAGTAGTAATAGCTATAATATTGATTTCAATAATGCCAGCTTTTATTGAAATTTTAAAAAGTAAACTAAAAAAAACTAATGAAATAGTATAAAAATAGTTAATAATAAAGAGGTGTAGTTTCATATGACTACACCTCTTTCAATATCTGAATTTATTAAAAATTTCTTTTAGTTAAAAGCATTATATATTGCAGCAATTCCTTTTTCGAAATTATCATTTTCTATACCAACTAAAATGTTCATTTCACTAGAACCTTGGTCAATCATTCTGATGTTAATTTCAGCATTTGAAAGAGCTGTAAATATTTTAGCAGCAGTTCCTCTTTGTTTAGCCATTCCACGGCCAACTGTTGCAATCATAGCCATGTTTGGATGAACTTCTATAGTATCAGGATTACATGTTCTTTGTATTTCTTCTAATACAGCAGCTTTTTTATTCTTTAATTGAGAATCTGAAATTACAAGACAGACAGTGTCTATTCCAGAAGGCATATTTTCAAATGAAATATTATGTTGTTCTAGAATTGATAATAATTTTCTACAGAAGCCAAGCTCAGAATTCATTGATGCCTTAGAAATTGAAATTACTGTAAAATCTTTTTTGCCAGCAATACCAGTTATAGCAGTTGGTTTTGTAGAAATATCTGTATCTTTTACTATAAATGTACCTTCATCTTGAGGTTTATTTGTATTTTTTATATTTATTGGAATACCAATTTCTCTTACTGGGAATATTGCATCTTCATGTAATACTGAAGCTCCCATATAAGAAAGCTCTCTAAGTTCTGAATAAGTAATTTTACTTATTGGCTTTGGATTTTGAATTATTCTAGGATCTGCCATTAAGAAACCAGAAACATCTGTCCAATTTTCATAAAGCTTAGCATCAATGCTCGCAGCAACTAAAGCACCAGTAACATCAGAACCACCTCTTGAGAAGGTGATTATATTACCTTCTTTATCAGCTCCATAAAAACCTGGAATTACAGCTTTTGGAGTTATAGCTAGTCTAGATTTAAGTGCTGAATCTGTTGATTCAGAATCTAAAGAACCATCAGCATTAAAAATCATAACATCCTTAGAATCTATAAATTCAAAACCTAAGTAGTCAGCAAGAACTAATCCGTTTAAGTATTCCCCTCTACTTGCAGCATAATCACTTGAAGCCCCGTCTTCAAGATCCTTTTTCACTATATCTAAATGCTCACCAATATTAAAAGCTAGATTTAAATCATTAACAATGCCGCAATATCTATCTTTTATATGATTAAATACATCATCAAAAGATATTCCAGTAGAAACATGGGCATGACAAAGATACAATAGATCTGTTATCTTTGAGTCTTTAGAATTTCTTTTCCCGGGTGCTGAAGGTACTACGTATCTTCTTTCATCGTTAGATAATATTATGTTCTTAACTTTTTTAAATTGGCTGGCGTCAGCTAGTGAACTTCCACCAAATTTTGTTACAATTGTACTCATAATTATAGCCCCCATATTTATATGATTTTATAAATTTTACATATAAGATTGTAGCAATTTATCGAAGAATGTTCAAGAGAATTATTAATAATATGAAGTAATTTGCAAATGGGATATTTATAATAACGAAATATTCAAATTTTAAGAACTTTGTTAATATTGTTAATACCGGGGCAAAATGGTAGGTGATATAATTTAAATAGAGAATAGGGTATTAAATATTTAAAAATTCATATACTATATTTGAAAATAAAAAAATGAACATATTATTAGCGAAAAGTTTTTCCTTAATAATTGACAGAGTATAAAGTGATTTGTATAATTAATATGAATTTCAATATGCTTTGACAACGGAGTCATGGGAAGAATACTTCTTATTGATTCCGTTTTTTTATTATCATTATGTATAATGAACTTTAAAAAATAAAGAAAACTTCATAGTATTCCTTAATTTATAAAGTTTTACTAGCAGAAATATTAATTATTTAAAAAAATGCCTTGATTTATTCTAAAAAAGTATATATAATGATGTTATTATATGAATTGAGCAAAGGCGTTCGATAGATGGTATACATTTCTATTGTGCGCCTTTTTTGAAAGCAAAAAGGGGGAGTATAAAAGATGGCAAAGTATTCAAAAGAAGATATCATTAATTTGGTAAAGGAAAATGGCGTTAAATTTATAAGACTTCAATTTACCGATATCTTTGGAGCATTAAAAAACGTAGCAATTACAGACAAACAACTAGAGAAGGCATTAAATAATGAGTGCATGTTTGATGGATCATCTATTGATGGATTCGTTAGAATTGAAGAATCAGACATGAATTTAAGACCAAACTTAGATAGTTTTGTAATATTCCCATGGAGACCACAACAAGGCAAAGTTGCAAGATTAATTTGTGATGTTTATAGACCAGATGGAACACCATTTGAAGGTGATCCAAGATTTATATTAAAGAAAGCTTTAGATGAAGCTGCTGAACTTGGATATACTATGAATGTTGGACCAGAATGTGAATTTTTCTTATTTGAAACTGATGATAATGGAAATGCAACAACTAAAACTCAAGATAGAGGCGGATATTTTGATTTAGCACCTACGGACTTAGGAGAAAATGCTAGACGTGATATGACTTTAGCTTTGGAAGACATGGGATTTGAAATTGAAGCTTCCCACCATGAAGTTGCTGAAGGTCAAAACGAAATTGACTTTAAGTATGGAGATGCATTAACTACAGCAGATAGAATTATGACATTTAAATTAGTTGTAAAATCTATTGCTCAAAGACACGGATTATATGCATCATTTATGCCAAAGCCAATCTTCGGTATTAACGGTTCAGGAATGCATGTTAATATGTCATTATTCAAAGATGGAAAGAATGCTTTCGTTGATGAAAAAGATCCAAATGGATTAAGCCCAGTAGCTTATAATTTCATTGCTGGATTATTAAAAAATATAAAGGGAATGGCAGCTATAACTAATCCTTTAGTTAACTCATATAAGAGATTAGTGCCAGGATATGAAGCACCAGTTTATTTAGCTTGGTCTTGCAAAAACAGAACTCCATTAATCAGAGTACCTGCTGCAAGAGGTGCTGGAACTAGAATAGAATTAAGATGTCCAGATCCAAGTTCTAACCCATATTTAGTATTAGCATGTTTATTGCAAGCTGGATTACAAGGTATTAAAGAAAATTTACAACCACCAGCTCAAGTAGAAGCTAATATATTCCATATGACTGATGAAGAAAGAAAAGCAGAAGGAATTGATAACTTACCAAACAATTTATATGAAGCTATTAATTTCATGAAAGAAAGTTCACTTGCTAAGAAAGCTTTAGGAGATCATATCTTCAATAAGTATCTTGAAGCAAAGTCTATTGAGTGGGATAATTATAGAATTGATGTACATGATTGGGAAATAAAGAACTATCTTAATAGATATTAATATAGTAGTATCAATTAGTATTATTTAAGGTGGGGATTGCAATGGCTCAAAATGGAAAACTTATTATAGCTTTAAGCAATATTGAGACAGCGAATAAATTAAAGAGTTTACTAATACAAGAAGGCTATGAAATTATAGCGTTATGTACTTCAGGAAATGAATTAATTAGATTGGTTATGCAATATTCCCCAGACCTAGTCTTAGTTGGGTATAAATTCAAGGACATGAGCTTACTTGATATCTATGAAACATTATTGGATACAACTAGTTTTTTAGCTATTGTAAATGAACCTTATAAGTCATTTATAGAAGAAGATACTGATATATATTGTATTGGTACTAAAATTTCTAATGTACTTTTAACTAATGCAATTGATTTAATTTTTCAAGGTAAAAAGAGAATTAAAAAGTTAAGAGATCAAGTTGAAAAATTAGAACATACTCTAGAAGATAGAAAGCTAATTGAAAAAGCTAAAGGTCAGCTCATGTCAACTTCAGGACTTACAGAGACTGAAGCTTTTAGGTATATGCAGAAGATAAGTATGGATTCTGGGAAAAGAATGAAGGATATTGCTAGTTTAATATTAAGCGAGATGGAATAACTTACAAATATAGCAACCATACGAGTAATGATATCGAAAAAAAGGATATTTTTACTCGTTGTTTTGCTATAGATAAATGTATTAGTATTGTTTTATAGGAAAATTAATAGTGCCAAGCCTATTAGGTAAAATAAGGCACAATTTAATATATTATTAATATCAAGGGGGAATTTTAGATGGAAAACAATAATCCGAATGCACAGGGGCTGTACAATCCATGTTTTGAACATGATGCTTGTGGAATTGGGACTATAGTAAACATTGATGGTGAAAAATCTCATGCAATTTTATCAGACTGTTTAACTATCTTAGAAAAATTAGAACATAGAGGTGGTACAGGAGCTGATGAAAATACAGGAGACGGTGCTGGAATATTATTTAATATACCTCATAAATTCTTTAAAGAAGAATTAAAATCAAAGGGAATAACTCTTGGTGATGAGGGTGATTATGCAGTTGCTATGGTATTTTTACCACAAGAAGAAAAGGCAAGAAAAGAAGCTATGAGCCTTTTTGAAGATATCGCAAAGGATGAAAATCTTGAACTAATCGGGTGGAGAGAAGTTCAAACAAATTCATCAATACTTGGAAAAGCATCTTTAGAAGCAATGCCTGCAATAATGCAAGCTTTTGTAAAGAGACCTAATGGCATAAAATCAGGAAAAGACTTTGAAAGAAAATTATATATTGTTAGAAGAAACATAGAAAAAAGAGCAGGATGGATAAGCAAATTTTTAAATGAAACTTTCTACATAGCATCTTTTTCAGCAAACACAATTGTATATAAAGGTATGCTTTTATCTACACAACTTCGTGAGTTCTATAAGGACTTAGAAGATGAAAGAGTGGAAACATCTTTAGCATTGGTTCATTCAAGATATAGTACCAATACATTCCCAAGCTGGGAAAGAGCTCATCCAAACAGATTTATGATTCACAATGGTGAAATTAATACATTACGTGGAAATGTTAATAAAGTTTATTCTAGAGAAACAAATGTAAAATCTAGAGTACTTGGAAAAGACTTAAACAGAGTATTACCTATTATAAATAAAGAAGGATCAGACTCTGCAATTTTTGATAATAACTTAGAATTCTTATATATGAATGGTATGGACTTAACTAGAGCAGTTATGATGGCAATTCCAGAACCATGGTATAAGAGCAAGACTATGAGTAAAGAAAAGAAAGCTTTTTATGAATACAATGCTACATTAATGGAACCATGGGATGGTCCAGCAGCTATCGTATTTACAGATGGCGAAAAAGTTGGTGCAGTTTTAGATAGAAATGGTTTAAGACCATCAAGATATTATATTACTAAAGATAGAAGATTAATCCTTTCTTCAGAAGTTGGTGCTTTAGATATACCAGCTGAAATTGTTGAAAAGAAAGACAGATTAATGCCAGGTAGAATGTTACTTGTAGATACAGTTAAAAAAGAAGTAATAAGTGATGAAGAATTAAAGAATGCTTATGCATCTGAAAATCCTTATGGAGAATGGTTAAAAGAGAACTTAGTAACTTTAGATAAAGTTAAAGATGGAAAGAAATTCATAATTGAATATGATAAGGAAACAAGAAAGAGATTAGAAAAAACTTTTGGTTATACTTATGAGGAAGTTAAAACAACAATGCTTCCAATGGCTGAAACAGCAGCAGAACCACTTGCAGCAATGGGCGTTGACGTTCCGCTTGCAGTATTATCTAAAGAATCTCAACCATTATTTAATTATTTCAAGCAATTATTTGCTCAAGTAACTAATCCACCTATAGATGCTATTAGAGAAGAAATAGTTACAGCTTCTAATGTTTATATAGGCCCAGAAGGAAATATATTGGAAGATAAGCCAGTAAACTGTGAACTCTTAAAGCTTGATTCACCAATAATAAATGATGCTGAATTAGCAAAAATAAAAGCACTTAATAATGGAAATTTAAAATCAAAAGTTATAGATATTGTATTTGATAAAGGTGGTTCTTTAGAAGATGCATTAGATGGATTGTTTGAAAAAGCACAAGATGCATATGAAAAAGGATTCACTATATTAATATTATCTGATAGAAATGTTTGTGAAGCTAAAGTGCCAATTCCATCATTACTTGCAGTATCAGCACTTCATCAATATTTAGTTCAAAAAGGAACAAGAACATCAGTTGGATTAATATTAGAAAGTGGAGAACCAAGAGAAGTTCATCATTTTGCTACTTTAATTGGATTTGGTGCATCAGCCGTAAATCCATATATGGCTTATGAAACTTTAAGAGGATTAATTGAAGAAGGATTACTTAATTTAGAATATGACAAAGCTGTTTATAATTACAATAAAGCAGTACTTAAAGGTATAATTAAGATTCTTTCTAAGATGGGTATTTCAACAATACAATCTTATCAAGGAGCTCAAATATTTGAAGCTATAGGTATAGGCACAGAAGTTATAGATAGATATTTCACTAATACTATAAGTAGAATTGATGGAATAGGATTAAAAGAAATTCAAAAAGAAGCAGAAATAAATCATGAAAAAGGATTTAGGGAAAAGACTTATGCAAGTGATTTCGCATTAGATTCACCAGGATATGAAAAACTTAGATCTGGAGATAGTGGTCAAGAACAGCATTTATATAATCCATTAACTATTCATAAGCTTCAAGAAGCAACAAGAACAGGAAATTATGAATTATTTAAAGAATGCACATCTCTAATAGATGATGAAAAAGCTGAAATAACTCTAAGAGGATTATTAGAATTTAACTATAATTCTAAAGCAATTCCATTGGAAGAAGTTGAATCAGTTACAGAAATAGTTAAGAGATTTAAAACAGGGGCTATGTCTTATGGATCAATTTCTAAGGAAGCTCATGAAGCACTTGCTATTGCAATGAACCGAATTGGTGGTAGATCTAATACTGGTGAAGGTGGAGAAGATGCTGAAAGATGGATTACAGATGAAAATGGAGATTCAAAAAGATCTTCAATAAAACAAATTGCATCTGGTAGATTTGGAGTAACTTCTGAATATTTAGTTAATGCAGATGAACTTCAAATAAAATTAGCACAAGGAGCAAAACCAGGTGAAGGTGGGCAACTTCCAGCAACTAAGGTTTATCCATGGGTTGCGAAAACTAGACATTCAACTACAGGTGTTGGACTTATATCACCACCACCACATCATGATATTTATTCAATAGAAGATTTAGCACAATTAATTTACGACTTAAAGAACGCCAATACTGGTGCTAGAGTATCTGTTAAGCTAGTTTCTGAATGTGGAGTTGGTACCGTTGCAGCTGGTGTTGCTAAAGGTGGAGCAGAAGTAATATTAATTTCAGGATATGATGGAGGAACTGGTGCATCACCTAAGAACTCTATTAAAAATGCTGGTCTTCCTTGGGAATTAGGACTTGCTGAAGCACATCAAACTTTATTACTTAACGATTTAAGAGAAAGAGTTAGAGTAGAAGTTGATGGTAAGCTTATGAGTGGACGTGATGTAGCTATTGCAGCACTTCTTGGAGCAGAAGAATTTGGATTCGCAACTGCACCACTTGTAGCACTTGGTTGTGTTATGATGAGAGTTTGTAACTTAGATACTTGTCCAGTTGGTGTTGCAACTCAAAATGAAGAGTTAAGAAAGAGATTTAAAGGAAAGCCAGAATATGTTGTTAACTTTATGTACTTTATAGCTGAAGAACTTAGAGAAATTATGGCTAGTCTTGGATTTAGAAAACTTGATGAAATGATTGGTAGAGTAGATAGACTTAAACAAAGAGAAACTGCTCATGGCTGGAAAGCTAAGAGTGTTGATTTAAGTGCTATACTTTACACTCCAGATAAATACAAAGGTAAAGTAGTTAAATTTGATGAAACTAAGAAATATGACTTTAAATTAAATAAAGTATTAGATGAAAAAGTATTCTTAGAAAAATGTAAAGAAGCTATAACAAATGGGGAAAAGGCAAGTTTTGAAGTAGATATAACTAATACTGATAGAACTCTTGGAACTATTTTAGGATCAGAAGTAACTAAGGTTAATGGATCAAATGGATTACCAGATGATACTATATCTATTAAATGTAATGGGGCAGCAGGTCAAAGTTTTGGTTCATTTATTCCAAAGGGATTAACTTTTGAAGTTGAAGGAGATGCTAATGACTACTTAGGTAAGGGATTATCAGGTGGTAAGATTATAGTATATCCTCCAAAGAAATCTACATTTGTAGCAGAAGATAATATATTAATTGGAAATGTTGCTTTATACGGTGCAACTTCAGGTAAAGTATTTATAAATGGTATTGCAGGAGAAAGATTCTGCGTTAGAAATTCAGGTGCGACTGCTGTTGTTGAAGGAGTAGGTGCTCATGGATTAGAATACATGACAGGTGGAAAAGTTGTTGTTTTAGGTAAAACAGGAATTAACTTTGCAGCTGGTATGAGTGGTGGAATTGCATACCTTTATGAAGAAGATGAAAACTTCAGAATAAATATAAATGAAGAAATGATTTTATTAGAAGAGTTAAGCTTAGAGGATGAAGGTGAATTAAAGAACTTAATTGAAGAACATGTAAAAGTTACTGGATCTCCGAAAGGAAACAAAATATTATACAACTTTGAAACAGAAAAAACTAAATTCCATAAGGTAATTCCAAAAGATTATAAGAGAGTAATAGAAACTGTTGAAAAGTACAAGAATCTTGGATGTGATGAGGATGAAGCATTAATTAAAACTTTCCAAGAAATTAAAGGAATGTAGGAGGGTTATAAAAATGGGTAAACCAACAGGATTTTTAGAGTATGATAGAGAAGAAGGAAAAAATAGAGAACCTAAAGAAAGATTAAAGGATTATAAGGAATTCCATAAGAGACTTCCTTTAGAAAAGCAATGTATTCAAGGTGCAAGATGTATGGATTGTGGTATTCCATTCTGTCAATCAGGAGTATTAATTTCTGGTATGGTATCAGGATGTCCACTTCATAACTTAATTCCTGAATGGAATGATTTGGTATATAGAGGAAAGTGGGAATTAGCTTATGAAAGATTAAATAAGACTAATCCATTCCCGGAATTTACTGGAAGAGTTTGTCCAGCACCTTGTGAAGCAGCATGTACAGCAGGATTAAATGGTCCTGCAATTACTATAAAAGAACAGGAAAGATCTATAATCGATGTTGCTTTTGAAAATGGAACAGTTAAAGCAAATACTCCTCTTAAGAGAACAGGAAAGACTGTTGCAGTAATTGGTTCTGGTCCAGCTGGACTTGCAGCTGCCGATACATTAAATAAGTGTGGCCATAAAGTTACTGTATTTGAAAGAAGTGACAGACCAGGTGGATTATTAATGTATGGAATTCCTAATATGAAGCTTGATAAAGATGTTATTTTAAGAAGAGTACATCTTATGGCTGAAGAAGGTGTAAGATTTGTAAATAATGCAAATGTTGGTGACAACTATGATGCAAAACAAATTTTAGATGAATATGATGCAGTAATTCTCGCAACAGGAGCATCAGAGCCTAGAGATCTTCAAGCAGAAGGAAGAGCAAATGTTAAAGGAGTTCACTTTGCCGTAGATTTCTTAAAAGCTAACACTAAGAGTTTGTTAGATTCAAATCATTTAGATAACAACTACATTTCTGCAAAAGATAAAAATGTAATTGTAATTGGTGGTGGAGATACAGGAACAGACTGTGTTGGAACTTCACTTAGACATGGCTGCAAATCATTAGTTCAATTTGAAATAATGGGAAAACCAGGTAAGGAAAGAGCTGATAATAATCCATGGCCAGAATGGCCTAAGGTTCTTAAGGTTGATTACGGCCAAGAAGAATTTATAGAATTACATGGAAAAGATCCAAGAGAATATTTAACTACAGTTACAGCTATTCATGCCGATAAAGATGGAAATCTTGAAAGTGTTGATACTGTAAAAGTTGAATGGAAGAAGGATGAAAACGGAAGATTTGGACCAGTACCAGTTAAAGGTTCTGAAAAAACTTATCAGGCTGAACTTGTATTACTTGCAATGGGATTCACAGGCTCACAAAACTATATTAAAGAAGCTTTTGGGGTAGAATCAGATGTAAGAACTAATATAAAGGCTGACGAAAAAGATTTTCAAACTAATGTTCCTAAAATATTTTCAACAGGCGATGCTAGACGTGGTCAATCATTAGTTGTAACTGCAATTAATGAAGGAATACAAACTGGAATAGCTGTCAATCAGTTTTTAAGAAAATAAGAATATATATTAACAAAGATAATACCTCTAGGATTTTTCTAGGGGTATTATTTTTAATTCATTTCTTAGGTGAAATTAAGCATATCTTAAGTTAGTATTATGGAAATAGAGTTATAATATATATAAGAGTATAGTTCTATTTTTTATAAACTTGGATGGAGGAAAATAATGAAAATTTTTAGAAATAACGATAATCAAATAAGATCTGGATGGAAAATAGGAATTACTTTTATATCATTTTATATTTTTACATCTATAATTTCATTTGTTTTTATTGGAGTATATGGTGGAATTATTGCAGCAAAGAATACAAATCTTGTATCAGATCAAGCTGAACTTATGGAATATATTCAACAACAGTTTTCAGGGTTGACTAGTTTTCCAGCAGTATGGTTACAATTAATTCAATGTATATGCCTTATACTTTCTGTAATTTTATTTTGGAAAATATGGGGTACAGGAAAACTTAAGGATATTGGATTTACTAATATAAAAAGCAGTTCAAAAGACCTATTTTTAGGATTATTGATTGGTGGAATATCTTTTACAATAGTAGCCGCAGTAGTGTTGTTAACAAATTCAGCAGAATTAGTAAATGGTTTTATTAATCCAAAGTTTTCGGTAGCACTAATTACCCAATTGGTTATTTTTATTTTTGTTGGAATTAATGAAGAACTATTTTGTAGAGGATATTGCATGACTGTTTTAAAGCAAACTAAAAGATCTTGGGTTCCTATTGTAGTTTCAGCAATAATTTTTTCGTTAATGCATTCTATGAATGGTGGAATAAGCTTACTTGCATATATTAACTTATTTTTATTTGGAATATTCATGGGATATTTGTTTATGAAAACTAAAAACATATGGATGTGCATAGGTTATCATATAACATGGAATTATTTTCAGGGCGATGTTTTTGGATTTTTAGTAAGTGGAACTACTACAGATTCTATATATAATATAAAAGTTATAAGCCCTAATCTAATTAATGGAGGAAGTTTTGGACCAGAAGGCGGATTAGTAGTTACAGCATTACTTGTAGTAACAACATTTTTAGTATATAAATTTATGATTAATAGAAAATCTGCAAAGGTTACATTTTAGTACATACATTGTAAAGTTTATATTCTTAATGTATAATTAAAACTAAATAGGTCAAATTGAAGGAATAGATATTTATATTCTTTTATGATCTAAAACTAAGCAATGTAGAGGTTGATTATAATGAATGGACAAATCAAAAAGTATATATATATAATTGTAACAATTTGTGTAGTAGCTTTAGCAGGATTAATTTTTATAAAGATTCTTCCGTGGCTTATACTTGCTGGAGTTATCGCATACGGTATAATGAAAATTAGAAGTGTTTTTAAGGGAAGAAAAGAAAGCGATACTTTAAATAATTCGGAATTTAAAAATGAACATAATAATCAAGATAGCTTTGAAAATGGAAGTGACAGCTATACTAATGGTGACATTATTGATGTTGATTATGAAGAAATTGATAAAGATAAAAAATAATATATTCCTCACATGATTTCGCATGTGAGGAATTTTTTTGTTGTATAAATAAATTATAGAATATTTTTTATGAAATTCTTATAAAAGCCAAGAATTAATAATTCAAAATTGAAGAATGTAAAAAGTAAGCAGGTAGTTAAGTTTAAATTTTTGCTATCAAAGAACACAAGCACATCTTGATTAGTTCCTTAAATTAAATTTTAAATCTAGCATGAAAGAATGCAATTAAAAAAGCTGAGTTTAAAGAAAAAAATCTTGATGTATCTTTGATTTCAAGTGGAAAACTCAGCATATTAGATTTGCATGTAACTACATAAAATGATATAATTATTAATTAATAGAATTTCTGAATTAAAAGAAAACTCGACTCACATTCGTTCGCTGAGTAAGTTAAAAAAGGGTGAAGACTATTCGTTTTTAAATAGGACAGTAACAATTAACATAAATAATTAGAATTAGGTTATTAATAAATAATAAGGAGTGTAATGGCTTGGGAATAATTGTTTTAAGTATTTTGGTTATTATAATTCTTATAGTGATTTTTTCTACAACATTCACAACGAAAGACGAGGTGTTAGCTATGTTAAAATTAAGAAATGTATATCTTTATCTTGTGTGCTTTGTTTCACTTATTATGATACTTATGGGAACTATTTTTACAGTGCAAAACATTACGGATGTGATATTTCCAACTAATTATTATGAAGCACTTCCTCCTGAAAAAACAGGTGGTTTATCAGTTGAAGAACAAGAAAATTATGAGCAAAATCAAAAAAGATATGAAGAAAATCGTAACATTGAGGGGAAAAAGAACGTTGCAAAATCAATTACTGTTGTGATAGTTGCATTGCCTGCATTTGTTTATCATTGGAGAAAAGTAGAAAAAGAGAAAAATGAAATCCAATAAAAAGTGATATATTATATACGTTTGAAAAGTGTGTTATATCTAGAGAGAAAATAAATATTTAAACTAAATTTTATGAAGTTAAAGGTTATTTGTTTATAATAATAACTTTTGGTCATACTTAATAAAGATAATTATTGTAGGATTACCAAATAGGGATTACAAATTGTTAAGGGTGAAACTGCAAAATGAGCTGCTATAAAACTAATATATTTAGTTTTGTCTCAGCTCATTTTTTTTGTGGAAGCAAAAATGTAAATTGTGAAAAATACAAATTGAATTATATTTTAATAAAGATAAGTGATTAAGTTTTAGTTGTATTAGTTTTACTTAAGAGTAAAGATCTTGACAAAAAAATGCTAAAAAACAAATAAAAATTTGAAATATAGTATAATTATGTGTAAAATATAAAAATACGGCGAAAAACATTTATTTAATTGTACTAATTAGACAGTAACTATTTATATTTTAATCTGAAATTGTACATAAAATATATATTTAATAAGTATTAAAGAAAATTCAAAATTAGAAGGGTGTGCATCATGAGAAAAAAGAAAAGTTCTATAAAATTTAAGATTTTGGCAATTCCGTTAATAAGTATCTTTATTGCTATAACTATTATAACTATTGTTTCTATAGTAATTACTCAAAATAGTTTGATAAATCAGATGGAAACAGATGGTGTGAATTTAGGAAAGCAAATTCAATCTCAAATAGAAATTAATAATAAATCTATGGAGTCCATAAATCAGTCAATTTCAGATAAAATTAGAACCACAGGTTCATTTATTTTAAATAATTCTGATAAAGTAAATAATGAATATTTAACTAGTTTAGCAAAACAATTTGAAATCGATGAAATAAATTATACTGATACAAGTGGAAAAATTATTTATTCTAGTTTGCCAACAAGTATAGGATCAGTTTTTGAGAGTAATCATATATCTTATCCCGTATTAAAAGGTGATAAGAATTTTTTTGTGGAGAATATTAGAAAAAGTAAAGAGACAAACGATTATTATAAATATGGTTATGTATCAAAGATTGGAATTGGAATGGTTCAAATAGGTCTAATTGCAAATAAGGTTCAAAGTTTGAGTAAAGAAATTGAGATTCAAACTTTAGTTGAAAAATTGACTGAAGATAAAAGTATTGTATATGCTGTATTTACTGACACAAATTTAGCTCAAATAGCCAATAGCGATACTAGCAAAATAGGTGAAAAAGTTGATGATATTGGAAGCAAAACTGCAGCAGTAGATGGCAAACCTTATTCATCAACATATTTACATGAAGGAATAGAAGTATATGACGTATTAGTTCCAGTTCATGATGGAGATAAGTTATTAGGGGCTATAGATATAGGAATTTCTATGAAAGCAGTTAAAGATACATTTAATAATGTGCTTATTATTATAGTTGCTATTGCACTAATAATATTTATAATAGCAGCATTTATTTTATTAAAGGTATCAAAAGGAATAACAAATCCTTTGAATAAATTAGTATTTGCAGCTGGAAAAATAGCACAAGGTGATTTAAGACACAGTATTGAAATTAAGAGTAATGATGAAATTGGAATATTGTATGATAGTTTTGATACTATGACAACGTACTTAAAAGACACTATGAAAACTATAAAAGATAGTTCATTTGAAGTAAGCGATATGTCATTAAGCTTAAGTTTAAATTCAAAACAAATGACCATAACTACTAGTGATGTTACAAATTCTATACAAGGGGTATCGCAAGGAACATTACATCAATCTAGTGATTTAGTTGATATCTCAACTAATATTTTAAAGTTATCAGATGAATTGGATAACATATCTAATAAGGTTAATGAGGTAAAAGATAGTTCTTCATTAACAGAGGAAAAGGCTATAGTAGGAAAACAACAAATAAATATTTTACTGAAATCAATAGAAGAAGTAAAAACTTCATTTGATGAACAAGCAGTTAAAATTAATAATCTTAACGCAAGTGTATCAAAGGTTGGAAATATTACAAATGTTATTAATGGTATTTCAGAACAAACTAATCTTTTAGCTTTAAATGCTGCAATAGAAGCAGCAAGAGCGGGGGAAGCAGGAAGAGGTTTTGCAGTTGTATCAGAGGAAGTAAGAAAATTAGCAGAACAATCAAAAGAATCAACAGAACAAATACAAAGATTAGTGGAATCAATAAGTAGTGAGACAAAAAGTGTATTAGATAATTCTAATAATGTAACTAATTTAGTTGATAAACAATCAAGTACAGTTAAAAGTACCAGAGATGCTTTTAATGAAATGTTAAATTCATTATCAAACATAGGACCTTATGTAGCAGAGACAAATAGATCTTTGCAAACAACTATGGAATCAAAAAATTTAATAATTGAAACTATGGATAATGTAACTGCAGTATCGCAAGAAACTTCTGCATCAGCAGAAGAAATAGCTACATCTTCTGAAGAAATGTTAGCAAATTCAGAAGAAGTATCAGATTTTGCAATGAAATTAGAAGAGATTTCTAAAAAGTTAAATGATGAGATAAATAAATTTGAAATTTAGGTGGAAATTTTAGTAGTTGGGAGTTTTAGAATTATATAAAGTAAAATGATATTGGAATAGCTGTTGCTGAAGAAATGAGGTGGTGGTTGTTCCAATATTTTTTATGCTTATGTTTATTTTATATAGACAGTATATTGGATATAATATGTAAGAGTAATATAACTTTATATATAAGTATAATAAAATAAAGATATAGGTATTTAGAACTTGAATTGTATATGTTAGAATTAATCATTTTATCAAATTCTTTTCTTTCAATAATACAAATTACAATCTGTTATATAATTTTATAACCAACAATTTTGCTGGTATCCGCTAATAAAATTTTAAGAGTTAACCAGCCTTTTCTAACATCAATCCTATATATTAGAACAATCTCCCACAAAACATCATATGATACACCAAGAATACTATTAGGAGATGCTCTCTCTATGAGAAAAAAGTTCAAAGTGTTAACTGCTTTATTACTTTTAATTGCAACGGTCATATTCATAGCGAGTTGTGGTAGTAATAAAACAATTAATGAGGGGAAAGTTACAGTACGTTTAAATGAAGTAACTCGGTCTGTTTTTTATGCACCAATGTATGTTGCAATGAGTCAGGGATTTTTTGAGGAAAATGGAATAAAGATTGATTTGCAGATTGGTCAAGGTGCGGATAAGACTATGCAATCAGTTTTGAGCAAGTCAGCAGATATTGGCTTTTGTGGGCCTGAGCAAACTATTTACATTAACAATCAGGGAAGAGAAGATTATCCAGTGCTTTTTGCACAGTTAACTCAAAAGGATGGATCTTTTCTAGTTGGGCGAACTAAGGATGATAAATTTAAATGGGAAAATATTAAAGGGAAGAATGTCATTGGAGGAAGACCTGGTGGCGTTCCTGCTATGGCGTTTGAATATGCTATGAAGCAAAATAATATTAATCCAAAGACTGATGTTAACATGGTTACTAATATAGATTTTGCGGCAACTGCTGGTGCATTCGCTCAGTACATTAAAGAGCGACTTTTTTTTTAGCACAAAACAGCTTGATCTCAGAATTCTTTGTTTTTGAATCATATGATATTTTATCCACCAATGAATTTACAAGTAATCTTTTCATCTGATAATCTGCATTTTCAAATAACTCTTTAAAATTTAATAACATAGCAGTATAGGTATCAATTTTCTTAAGAACTTCTTTTATATTACTTTGACTATTTTCTATTTCAAACTTTTTAAATTGCAAAGCTTTAATTTCATTATTTAATTCTTCGATTCTTAAAGCTAATACATCATATATATTAGGATTTATACTAATTTTATCAACTAAGTTTTTGATTTGAAGCTGTTTTGTTGAAATTTGTGTAGATAAAGTTTTGATATCTATTTTATTAGAAGTTTCATTTTCTAAATCTTGCTTATATTTATTAATAGCATTAATTAAATCACCATGATCACTAGTAACTTCAAAAATTTCTTTCATGACTTCATTTTCTAATTTATCTAATCTTATATTTTTGCAATCGCAATCTCTTCCATAGGTATTTGTTTTTGTAGAGCATACATAATATCTAATAGTTTCACCAGTTTTTATAGATGCATGACCTTGTTTAGATACCATTCTTCCACCACACGTGCAGCAGCGAAGAACAGAATTAAATAAACCACAGTCACTGCCAGTAACGAGTCTTGGTGCAAGGCTTTTGTTTTTATCTAATAACCTTTGTACATTAAGCCACTCTGTATCATTAATAACTCCATCATGTTTAGCAACTGATAAGATCCATTCATTAATATCTTTAGCAGTACCTTTAGAATTCTTCTTATTATATGAATTAATTCCATTACCATTAGGCTCACCGAGCACTGTAGCACCTTTTGTTGCAAGATAACTAACTACTAGCTCAGAAGAGTTTACATAAGCAGGATTCCTAAGAACTATATTTAAGGCTTTAATATCCCATCTAGCATTTCTTTTAGTTTTAATATTTTCTTGAACTAAGTGTTTTTGTAATTGTCCTAAGCTTCCAAGAGATAAGTATTGAGAATAAAAATATTTAACCAGGTCAATTTCTTCAGCAATTGGTGAAAGAGTCATCATCTTTTTTTGTTTAGAATTATTATCTAAATAATAAATTGGTTCAGAACAAAAGCCAAAAGGGGGAGTACCACCAAGCCAACGACCTGTCTTAGCTAATTCATACATATTATCTCTAATACGCTCAGCTATGGTTTCACGTTCCAATTGAGCAAACACACTGCTGATAAACATCATAGCAGTTCCCATAGGACTAGAGGTATCAAATTGTTCTCTTATAGATATAAAATCAATACTTAAATCTTTTAACTTATCAATAAGAGTAGAAAAGTCAGAAACATTTCTGCTTATTCTATCTAATCTATAACAAATAATAGCATCAAACTTTTTTAGTTTAGCATCCTTCATCATAGATTTAAACATAGGACGATTTATATTACCACCTGAAAAGCCTTCATCTTCATATATTAAAAAATCAGTATAGCCATTATTAGTACCATAACTTTTACATAGCTCTATTTGATTTTCTACACTTTCACCTTTACCAGTAAATTTTGATTTTCTTGAATAAATAGCAGCCTTCATAATATCCCTCCATATTGGTTTATACATTGATTGTAGTGTTATAAATAATTAAAGTTAATTGCTCACAACTACATATATTTATTAAAAAACAGTAGAAAAAATACTATATAGCACAACTATTATAGGGAACTTCTCTAGTTTTAAAATTATTTCTAATATTAATATATTTAAGTTCGTTTAAAGTTATGGATAAAATTTTATAGTTTATTATTTCTTCTGTTACATTAAAATATTCAGCCATGCTATTAATAGAATAGATGCAAGAATTTAAAGCATGTACAAAGTCTTCATCACTTATTAAAAAATCAGCAGCCCATAATTTAGCTTTTTTCTCTTTCTTATTTTTTTGAAGTTCTTCAGAGTAAGCATTACAATCATCAAGCAAGTTACCTGAGGTTGTGAAATGGTGTCCGAGTTCTTCAGCTAAAACTGATATGTATATAAAGCTGTATGAAACAATAGATTTTTCTATACCTATTGTTGTTGGAACTCCAGGAATGCTAAAATATATTCCTTTTAGGTAAGTATGATTAAGATTTGTTTCTTCAAGAATTATATTTTAATTGTAAATAATTTCAAAAATGTTATTTAATTTCTTCATTTGTATATCACCACCATATAAATTATGATGTTATTATAATACAATGCGAACAAATGTTCAATGTAGAAAATATTACGCGATGAAAAATTTACATAATGTGCTATAATTAGGATGAGCTTTATAAAGTATTTTATAAACAAGACGTTATATAGAAATATTTTTCGAAATTAGATATTTGGAGGGGAATTATTTATGGTATCAATAAAAAATATAGAGACTGTGATAGAAAAAACATTTAAAGAATTAATGAATGAAATAACCATAAGGTGTGAAAAAGTAGGTATTGAACTTGTGAAAAGTGATAGTGAAGAAGAAGAAGAATATTGGGAAGTCTTAATGCCATCGGGAAGAGAAAAGAAAACTATATACATTTGGGATGCTGAAGATGCAGAGGATTTCTTAGAGATAGAACTTGAGAACTACATTTGTTTTCATGAATACGCTGCAATCTGTTCTTATAAATTAGGAGTTATAGAAGCGTGCATTCAAAGACCTAATAGAATGCCATCAAGATTTATTAATAATCGTCTATTTGGAAGAAGTACGAATGATGAAGATGAATTATGTATAACAATGGATCAATCAAATGAGGTCGGAAAGATAAAAACAAGTATTGGGGAAATTTCCAATGAATTGAAAATGCTAACCCGTAATAGGAGTGGTAATTTGTTATCAATAAAAATAGAAGGTATAGAAATAAATAATTACAATAAAGCTTTAAATATTCTTGAAAAAATTTCGAATGCAATATTTTTTCAAATTGATTTATGCAAGGATTTAGCATTTACATTGTTAAGGGAAGGTCAGAGACGTGCTATCAAACGTGAGATAAAATCAAATAAGGAATTTGAAAATTTTAAATTTCCAAGCACTTTATTTGATAGCGAACCAATCTCTTTATACTGGTATGCACGTAATTCTAATGGAATTCCACTTTTGCAATATTTGGCATTTTATCAAGCAATAGAATTTTATTTCCCAGTTTATTCTGAAATGGAAGCAAAAAAAACTATAAAAAATATACTGAAAAATCCAATGTTCAATCCTAATAATGATTTAGATTTAACAAAAGTGCTATCATCTTTGAAATCCAAAATAGGAAAAGGCTATGATAATGAAAGAAATCAACTTAAATCAACATTAAAAGAATGCATTAATATTGATGATTTCAAAACATTTATAGAAGATAATAAATATATACATGATTTTATAGTTTCTAATGATTCTAAGAAAATATCTAAACATAAAATTAATATGAATCTAAATCATGATGAGTTATTAAACATTATAGCAGAACGTATATATGAGATACGTTGTAAAATTGTACATACTAAGGCATATGAAAATGATGGTACAGCTGAAATATTATTACCTTTTTCTAAAGAAGCTAATGATTTATTTTATGATGTGGAATTAGTTAAATATATAGCACAACAAATAATTATTTTTAATGGAAAAATTTTCACACTTTAGTTTTATGAGGAGAATAAAATGTTATTAAGTATTTTATACAAATAATATTTTATATATTAATAATTTAAATAAGGTGTTCTTCAAGAACACCTAGTATCGTTACTTGAATTTTTCCACAATAGATTTTAATTGCTCTTCGTAGTTGTAGATATCATTTAGTGTTTCTAAATAGTACCTTTCTTGTCCTTTATCATCAGCAGGAAGAACAATAGATTTTTTTGATCCTAAGTACAATCTACATATCCATTTTCTTGTATTATTCTTATATAAAATACCAAAATAAGTTTCAGTATCTTTATATGTAATATCATTCGGATCGATAGTTGTTCTTAAAATTGATTTAATTATTGCGAATCCTTCAAGTTCATCCGAAGTAGTATTGATTTTGTTTATATTTGTATCTGTGGCAATTTCTTCTTTTACATCATCACTATCATTATGTAGTTTTGCATCACCTTTAAGAGTTTCAGCAAATTTGGTACTTAAAGTTTCAGTTATTAATTGATTAAAAGCTCTTTTAACAATAGGTAAAAACTTTTCTACTACAGTAGCAGTTTTTCTACCTTCATATATATGACTTAAAATGTAATTTGCAAAATCTTCTGATGGTGAAGCAAGTTGTTGTTTCAAAAAGTCTTTTATTAGGTTAGAATACTTAAGTTCCTCAGCTGTACTTAATATAGAATTAACATCTAAAGAATCTCTTTCAAAATTCTTTAAATATGAAACTTGAGTATCATTAAGATTTAATAAATCAACTTCAAAGAAAGGTTTAAGATCCATTTTATTTGTTTCATCTAGATCAGTAAAAAATCGATATTTAATTCCATTAGTTAAAACTCCAAACTTAGCTTTTGATGAATTAAAATATCTAAATAATTGAGCGCCATGCTTGTCTAAATTATCATTACATGCTTTGGCCTCAACTAAGATTATAGGTTCGCCATCTATTATAATAGCATAATCAACCTTTTCACCTTTTTTTATACCGTAGTCCGCATCAAATTCAGGACAAAATTCTAAAGGATTAAAAACATCGTATCCTAGTATTTGAAAAAATGGTAATATTAACGATTGTTTTGTCCCTTCTTCAGTTTTAATTTGGTCTATTATTTTTTCTACTCTTTCTGATAATGCATAAAGTTTTTCTTTAATTTCCATCATAAATCCCCCTTAAATTAATTAAATTATTTCATTTTATGATAAATTATTACAGTGTATATTTAAAAATATAGGTGTTCGTGAAGAACACCTTAATTTTTAGCCTTATATTTTTGTTTAACATAATCTATAAAATTATAAATCTCATCTTTAGCTTCTTGTGGAAGATCATCATAATCAACATCACTATGAAGAGCTATAGTAATTTCTTTTTTATCCTTTAGTAAGGTTTCAGCTGATTCTTTTATATCAGAGTTACCTAATAGATAATCTAAAGATACATTAAAAAAATCAGCTAATATCTTTACTGTATCAGAATCAAGAACACGCTTTCCTTGTTCATAATAACCATATGCACTAGATGTTATATTTAAAAGTGAAGCTATATCTTTTTGTAATAAATTACGTTCTGATCTTAATTCTTTTAATCTATCTTTTAATAACATATGAACCACCTTTCAAGAAATTATATATTAATTTTACAACTAATAGTTGTAAAAAAAAATAAAAACAACGAAATATTGTTTTCGATATTGGCAAACAACTTAAAGTTGTATTAATATATAAATGTAGAACAACTTAAAGTTGGGGGGTGAGTATATGGGAAACAAGTTACTATTTTTAAGAAATAAAAATTGTTTAACTCAACAAGAAGTAGCAAAAGCAATCAGTAAAACCACTAGCTACTATGGAATGCTAGAAACAGGTAAACGCAAGCCTTCTATTGAGGTAGCTTATGCGTTAGCTAAATTCTATGGTTCAACAGTAGAAGAAATTTTTTTTACTAATCAAAACAACTTTAAGTTGAATTAAATGCATTTTTATTTTAATACAAAAAGGAAGTGAAATAAATGGTACAAGAATACAGGAATATTTACCAAATAGCGAGAGAGTCAACAGGTTTAACTCAAGAAAAATCATCAGAACTAATGGATATATCCGTTGATAGCTTAAGAGCTTATGAAGGAGGGAAGAGAACTCCACCAGATAAAGTAGTTATTAAGATGATTGAAATTTATGATACGCAGTATTTAGCATATCAGCATTTAAAGACAAGTGCTGAAGTAGGTCAAAAATATTTACCTGATATTGAAATCAAGGAACTACCAGTTGCTATATTAAGGCTTCAAAAGGAAGTAACTGATTTTATTAGACTTAGAGAAGTAATGATAGAAATTACATGTGATGGAGTTATTGATGAAAATGAAAAATCTCAATGGAATCAAATAGTAAAAGAACTTGATGATGTTGTTGAAGCTATTATGGCTTTAAAATTTGCAAAGTAACACATTAAAATGATAGATCATATTATGAAATGATTGATATTTATGGAGGAGTAGATATGAAAGGTGATGAATTGAAAGTAACAATAATAGGACTGGAAGATAAAAAAGGTTTTAGTGAATTAATAGCAGAATTACAAGTTGCTGCTGTTATGAAAATGTGTCCTTCAGAATTAAGAATGCAGGTTTTAGATAATGCTCTAAAAATACTAAAAGCTAATTAATAAATTATAAACATATTGAAAGGGGAAATTTAAAAATGAAAAGTACAGGTATAGTAAGAAAAGTTGATGAACTAGGGAGAATAGTAATTCCAATGGAATTAAGAAGAACTATGAGTATTAAAGAGGGGGATGCATTAGAAATTTATACAGAAAATAACGACATAATTTTAAGAAAGTATACTCCAGGTTGCAATTGTTGTGGAGAGACACAAGATTTAAAAGAAGTTAATGGTGTTAGGTTATGTAAAAAGTGCTTGGAGAAATTTAAATGAAGAATTTCTTGATAGCATATAAGGCTAAAGAGTTAAAAGATAACTTGGCAAGATTACTTGTGGAAATAAAAAAAGAACCTTGTGCAAAGGTTCAATTATAAATCTAATTTTGTGTTATTAGAGATACGGACTGCAATCCGTATCTCCATTATAGGATAGAATGAGGGAGTTGTAAACATGGTTTCAGAATTTTTAAATGAACTAAAAGCTAAAGTTAGTGAAGAAGATTATAAAATTATTTTTGGTATGACTATAGATGACATAAGGTTTAACAGGACAAGTTTTGGTAAAAAAACAAGTCCAGGAGAATTTATCGAGATATGCAAAAGGTGTTGTAATGCATTAAATAGATGTAATGAAGGGGTACAAGTATGAGTAAAGTAATATCAATTTTAAACATAAAAGGTGGGGTTGCTAAGACTGTTTCAACAGTTAATATTGCTGCTGAATTAGGAAATCAAGGAGAGAGTGTATTAATTATAGATTTAGATCCTCAAAGTAATTCAACTAAATATTTAGGTTTATATAATCCTGATGGAAAAAGCTCTTATGATTTATTAAATGGTGAAGATGTTCATATATGTACAACTAAATATCAAGGTGTATGCATGGTACCTGCAAATATTAATTTGATTGCTAGTGAATCAGAAATACTTGCAGACACTAAAAAGGCTAGAGAAACAAGACTTAAGAAGTGGATTAAAGGTGTTGAAAATCAATTTGATTATATACTTATTGATTGCCCTCCATCTCTAGGAATGCTAACAACTAATGCATTAGCTGCAAGCAAATATGTATTAGTACCATTAAAAATTGATAAATTTGCTCTTGATGGTTTTGAATATTTACTAAGAAGTATAGATGCCATTAGAGAGGAATTTAATGATAAGTTAAATCTATTAGGTGTCCTTGTAACTATGGACAGAGCTACAAAGATAAGTAGAGAGGTAAAGCAAGAGCTTAGGGAAGAACTAGGAGACTTATTTTTCAAACAAACAATAAGAGAAAATGTAGATGTAATAAAATCTACTTTTGAAGCTACTCCATTAATTTATTTTAATAATAAAGCTAATGCAGCTAAGGATTATAAATCATTAGTCGAGGAGTTAAAATGTCGAATTATTTAAAAGGCTTAGCTAATAAGGTAAATGGAGTAGAGAAGAAAAGTTTTACACAGGAGCTAGATATAAATAGTCTAGTTCCATCCTCAAATAATTTCTATGTAATTAGAGAAATAGAAGAGCTTGCAGAATCTATTAAAGAAAATGGTCTCATGCATAATCTAGTAGTTAGAAAGAAAGATGATGGGATTTATGAAATTATTTCAGGTGAAAGAAGATATAATGCATTAAAGTTGCTAGGATATGAAAAAGTACCATGCCAAATTAAGAATGATTTAAGTGATTTAGATGCTGAAATAATGCTTATACAAGCCAATGTTGAGCAAAGAGAATTATTACCTACAGAAAAGATGGAAGGTATTAAGAGGCTTAAATCTATCTATGAGCAAAAGAAGGCTAATGGAGAGCAATTACCTAAGGGAAAGATTAGAGACTTAATAGGACAGGATATGAAGCTTTCTGGTGTACAAATAGGAAGGTATCAAAAGGTAGATAAGGATTTAATTGGTCCACTTAAAGAAAAGCTTGATAAAGAAGAAATAACATTAACTCAAGCACATACTCTTAGTAGTTTAACCAAAGATGAACAGAAGGTAATTCATGAAGAAATTAGAGATTTAGATTCTAAGGAATCAAAAGAAGAAGTTGAAACATTAATAAATGGAATTAAGCAGCCTATAGAAAGTAATTTAGATAAGGAATTGTTCAATGAAATGTATTCAGATAAAGCCTCAAATGATACGGAAGAGAAAGAACAATCTCTATCAGGAAAATATTTAACTAAGGCTAAAAAAAATGAAAATACTTCAGAATCTTTTGAATCAAGGTTAGAAGAATTAAAGAAATTAATAAATAAATATGATAAAGGTCAATTATTAATTAATTCTTTTGTACTCATTGGAAGGCTTAATATAAAAGAATTTTCGATTAACTATAGGAAGTTAGAATTTTATTTAGAAGGTCAACCGAATATGTGCAAGATAGATTTTCAAGATTCTGATCCTAACCAATTTAAAAGGGTTAAAGAAATATATTATGAGGGTGTGTCAATTAAAACAAAAGCAGCATTCAAAATTACTTTCAATACTTATTTATTGTTTGAAAGCCAAAACTAAAGAGGGAGGTGCTTTATGAAATTTACTCATTTGGGATTTAGTCAAGCGAGAGCTATAGAGATGGATTTGGATGATAAAGATTTAGCAATATTAAGATGGTTCATTGATTTCAAGGATAGCAAAAAAATAACAAAAAAAATATTTGATGATGAAGTATTTTACTGGGTTAAATATGATGCTGTTATTGAAGAATATCCTATATTTAAATTTAAGAAAGATACAGTATATAGAATGCTTAAAGGACTTGCTAAAAAAGAGATATTAAAGCATAGAACACTAAAACAAGGTGGAGTATGGAGTTATTATGCTTTAGGTAATAAATATATTGAATTAATCTCTGATAAAGATCCAAAAGAAAATACAGAAGATGAAAATAATGAAGAAATTAGTGAATCTAAAGGGAACGGAAATAAATCCGAACCATTCGGAAATGAATCCGAACTAAACGGATTGAAACACGGAACGAAAAGATTCGGAAATGAATCCGAACCAAACGGAAATAAATCCGAATCAAACGGATTTAAATCCCGAACGAAAAATCCATCTACTATATCCATCTACCATAATATATATAGTGCAAATGATGCACAAGATATTTGGAGGATATATCCTAACAAAAAAGGTAAAGCTCAAGCCATTAAGAAAATACCTAAAATTTTAAAGCTGTATGGTAAAGAACATATAGCAAGGTGCGTTGAAAGATATGCAAAGGAAGTACAAGGTAAAGAGGCACAATTTATTCTTAATGGTTCGACATTCTTTAATGGCAGATTTGAAGATTACGTTGATGAAAATTATAAAATAGCATCCGTGGTAAATATTAATAAAAACAGTGGGGAAAAGCCAATTCAAATAGATAAATCAAAGCTAGGAGCGATATAACATGGAAAATTTAAATAGAGTACTACCAATAGTATTGATGCAGAACAAGCAGTGCTTGGGTGTGTAATAAGTAGTGTAGATAAGTTACTAGAAGTTGAATTGATTTTATTAGCAGATGATTTTTATGTTGATAAACATAAGAAAATTTATGAAATAGTAATATCACTTTTTAATCGTAGAGTGGGAATAGATCTAGTGACAGTATTAGAAGAAATACGAAAAAAAGGATTACTTGATAGATGTGGTGGAGTGACTTATATAACTGAATTGGCTACCTCCTACTTTGCAAGTACGAATGTTATAGATTATGCAAATATAGTTAAAGACAAAGCCAATAGGCGTAGATTAATCAAAACAAGTAAAAGGCTTTTAGAGAGTGCATATGAAGAAGAAAATATAAAGAGCATTATTGATAAAGCTGAAAATGAGTTGTATCAAGTATCAAGTAATCAAAATACAAGTGAATCAGTAACTATATACAAAACTATAGAGCATACACTTATAGCTTTAGAAGAAAGATATAAAAATGGTGGGAAATTAGTTGGACAATCTACTGGATTTTCAGACTTAGACAAAATAACATGCGGACTTATAAAAAAAGATTTAATAATAATAGCAGCAAGACCATCAATGGGGAAAACTGCATTTGCATTAAATGTAGGTCAAGCAGTATCGAAAAGTGCCAATGTAGCAATATTTTCTTTAGAAATGTCCAAGGAACAATTAACAGATAGATTATTAGCAGCTCAATGTTTAGTTGAGTATTTGAAAATTAAAACTGGTAAATTAAATGATAAAGAATTTGAAGAGATTTCTATGGGTGCTAATGAGTTAGCAAAGAGAAAATTAGTTTTAGATGATACAACAACACTTCTGAGTGATATTAAGGCTAAATGTAGAAAACTAAAAATACAGAATGGATTGGATCTCGTAATAATAGACTATCTCCAACTCATAAGAACAACATTAAATACAACCAATAGAGAACAAGAAGTATCTCATATTTCAAGAGAGCTTAAAGCTTTAGCTAAAGAATTAAATCTTACAATGATAGCTTTATCTCAATTATCAAGAGCACCAGAGCAAAGGGCAGATCATAGACCAATGTTATCAGATTTAAGAGAGTCAGGTTCCATAGAACAGGATGCAGATGTAATTCATTTCTTATACAGAGATGAATACTATAACAAAGAAAGTGAAGACAAGAATATAGCAGAAATTATAACAGGTAAAAATAGAAATGGACAAACAGCAACTACAAAACTTGCATGGCTTGGACAATATCAAAGGTTTGGAAATTTAGATGCTATAGGGAGGTAATGTTTTATGGGGCATATACAACAACTTATTCAAGAAAGTAGAAGATTACTAGATTATGCTTCATGTATGAGGATGGCAACAGGATATAAGACTGGTGAGATAAATAGTGCAAATTATTCGAGATTATTGCTAGAAGCAGATAAAGAAGCGAGGGAGATAGAGCATATGGATAAAAAATCTGAGGTTATAGATAAAATAGTTAATATCTACTTTGAACAACCAGAAAAAACATTGCAAGAAGTTTTTGGAGAATATACGCAAGATTTCACAGAAGAAGAAAAAGCGAAATTCTTTGATAATTTAAAAGCAATAATTAATTAAAAGGAGCTTATAAGAATGATAGCAATTAAAGACGTAGCCAAGGAAATGACGTTAGAAGAATTTAAAAAAAGATTTGAAATATTAAGCAGTCATATACAAGATAAAATAACAAAGAAAATTTATTATTGTCCTCATGACTTGGGATTTAATTTTACGTTAGATGATTGTATAAGTAGTTGCTGTAAGGATTGCTGGATAAAAGCTATGAATATTATGAAATTGAAAGATAGAAAAATCAGTTGACAATAAATCTAACAACTAAAATCTTGCAGGACTAGGAGTATTAGCAGGGATTACAAATTGCTAATGTTAAGGTTACTGCAAATCAAGAGGGGGTAATTCCCCTCAGCATAATAAAATGAGGTGAAATATTTGGGAAAGCAAATTTTATTTAATACAAAAATGGTACAAGCACTTTTAGATGGTAAAAAAACAACTACAAGAAGAATTATCAAAAGAACACCTTCAAATGAAGAGCCTTGTGGATATGGTTTTTGGAAAGATTTTAATTATACAGATAAACGTTGGTATATTAAGGATTATACACATAGTCCAGTATGGTGGACATTAGAAGAGTATATAAGCAAATTTAGTAAATATCATGTTGGAGATATTCTTTATGTAAGAGAAACATGGTTAGCGCATTCAAGAGGAATTAATACTTTATCTGTTAAATATAGAGCTGATGATGCAGTTAATGAACTTGTGTCATTTACAAAAGAAAGATTTAATAAGTTTTATAAGTTCGCAGATCAAGAAAAGTGGCAGCCATCATTATTTATGCCACTAGAAGCTGCTAGAATATTTTTAAAAGTAACTGATGTAAGAATTGAAAGATTACATGATATAACTACAACAGATGCAACTAAAGAAGGTTTTAAAGATGATGATAAATTTAATGATAAGGGAGAGCTACTAACATCATTAGGAAATTTCTCACGACTATGGGATACAACTATAAAAAAAGACCAGTTCAAAATGTATAGTTGGGATTCAAATCCTTATGTTTGGGTAATCGAATTTGAAATAATTCAGAATGTGTAGATTTGACGTAGTAAATTAAAAAGTTTGTTCTTTGAAAATTGAATAATGAGATATTTGCAAAATGTGAAATAAGGATTATTAATATAATTTACATAAAAGTTGAATGCCATTCAACTTTTCTTGACTAAAACCCAACTGACTCTCCATTGTTTACAATACAAAGTCAGCTTATAATAGATTTATCAAAAGGCTTTTGAAGTGAAAAAATTGGAGGTATACAATTGGATAGATTAAATATTGGTCAAACAATTTTACAATTAAGAAAAGAGAAAGACATTACGCAAGAACAGCTAGCTTTTATAGTTGGTATTTCGGCAGGAGCAGTCAGTAAATGGGAAAATGGAAATTCAATGCCAGACATTTCATTGCTAGCTCCTTTGGCTAGAGCGTTAAATACATCTCTTGATGTTTTATTGTCTTTTCAGCAAGAGCTTTCAGAAACAGAGGTTAATAACATAAAAATAGAATTAACAAAATTATTTCTTCATGAAGGATATGCAGCTGGAGAAGCCCAATGTAAAAAGTATATAAATGAGTATCCAAACAGTATTTATTTAAAAGTTGTTGTTGCAGGCTTACTTAACATGTATTCGATGATGTCAGAAGATAATTCAGAAGAATTTATAAAAGCAAAAAGACAGGAAGCTTTAAGATTATTTACTCAGGTAGTTGAAAGTAGAGAACCTAAATATACACCAATGGCACTGTTTTTTGTTGCTCATATTAATATGATCTTAGAAAATTATGAAGAAAGTGAAAAAGCACTTAAAGAACTTCCGCAAAACTTAGATCCTATGACTTTATATCCAGTTCTTTTTCAGAAGCAAGGAAAGAATGAGGAGGCCAAGAAATTCTGCAGTAATAAATTATTGAATTATTTAAATAATAGTTCACTTATGCTTATTATGTTAGCAAAAATTTCAAAGAAAGAACAAAGTTATGAAAAGGCAATCTTTTATCTAGATGCGTGTTATAAGATGCAAAATGTATTTCAAATGAGTTTAAATTCAGCAGAATACAATTATATTCAATTATACATTGAAATTGGTGAGAAAGAAACTGCTGCCAAATGGTTCGAAAATTATGTGGAAGGATTGCTTTCTACTGGATATGACTATCGCAGTAATCCTTATTTTGAAAAAGTTGAGTTAGAAATAAAACCTGAGGAGCAAAAGATAATGAGGAAAAAAATGCTCCAATCAATAATAGACGAGGAAGATTTCAAAGTATTAACTGGAACTCCAGAATATAAAAAGACTATTAAAAAATTAGAAGTTGCCATTTCTGAAATGTAAATAACATATCATGAAGTAGGTGCAAACATAATTTTTGAGTGAGTTATTTCACTTTCTTTTCATCAAATATTAATAAAAATAAATAACAGATTTAAATATCGTATTTTACAGAAATGGATTTGCGGTATTTTTTTCTACGCAATTCTACAAGGCTCGGCAGTTGTAAAAAATGTACAAAATAAAAATAGACTCCTACTAGAAAAAGGAGCCTATAAAATAGGGGGATAAAGAAAACTAAATTAGTAGCACATAAATATTATCCCAAGTTTTTTAAATAATATTCAAATTGGAAAAACAATATATCATTGTTAGTGTGTAATATTAAAAGGCCACTATAAAAAAGAGCCTATTGTAGATAAGGTACAATGAAAATTATTACTATTGTATTTTCATAGTTATTTTATGAAATTTAGAAATAAATATTCAAGGTATAATATGGCGATTCAGGCAAGATAATAAAAAAGCCACTCTATTGGTGTCCTTTAGGATAAAATTACACCGCTATCACTAATAATTACAACATTAGAATCATAATTTAAGGGTCTTAAAATGTGTTCAGGAAATTCAGGTCCTAATCTTACTAGTTCTTGTATAATTTCATTGGAATCAATAATTATGATCATAGCCCTATTGTTTGGAGATGCAATTCTTACAGTAATGGGTGCACCCACCAATAGGTTCGAATCTCTTGCATTATAAACACCTTGTATTAATGTTCTAGGTTGAGCAAAGGCATTTAGTGTATTTATACTAAGTAATAGAAATAAAAAAATAGAAAATATTGAAATAAACTTTTTCAATGTATTAACCGCCTTTCATAATTTTAATACTATAAAAATTAAATATATAAATTTTATTATGTGAAGGTTAAAAAAATATATTCAAAATATGAGTTTCATACAGCGTAATACTAATATACCAAGTAGCTTGTAAAAAGTACGCAATAAAAAATAAGCTCCTACAAATAGGAGCCTACTAACTAGGGGTATAATGAAAATTCAATTATCAGCACATAGATATTATTTGAAATTTTAAAAATAATATTCAAATTGTAACATGGTAACTAATGTAAATATTTATAGATACAAATTGTAGATTATGTGAAGTAATAAAATAAAAAAGCCCCTATAAAGGGGCTAAGAACAAATGGAGAATAATACGGTTAAAAATAGGCTCCTATTAAATAAGAGGACCTATAAAATAGGGGGACAATAAAAATGAATTATTATCACATAAATATTATCCCAAGTTTTTTAAATAATATTCAAATCAGGAAAACAACCTACTGGATAGCGTGCAATGGAAATTAATACAGTTGTATTTCATAATTATTATGTGAAAATTTAAAAAAAATATTCAAAGTATAAGTTAGTAATTAAGAAAAGATAATTTACTACGCAAAGCTAAAATATGGTGCGCGTCCAGGATATGCAGCTGCATCATACTAATAACGGATGCAACTGCATCCTATGTAGAAAGTACGCAATAAAAAATAAGCTCCTGGTAAAAGGAGCTTATAAAATAGAGGTAAAAATGAAAATCAATTAATGTCACATAGATATTATTTGAAATTTAAAAAATAATATTCAAATTGTAACATAGTAACTAATGTAAATATTTATAGATATAAATTGTAGAAATGATGAAGGAGATTATTAATCTCCTCATAAAATGATTAATCGTTTATACCAGTGACTGTTAAGTGTATATATTTCTCGGCTGTAATTTCTTTATAGCGCTCAAGATTGTAAAGAGATTCAATAATTTCATCAGAATTAAGTCCATAAATATAAATTTCAAAATCCACAAGAGATTTGTTACTATTAGCAAAATGATTTTTTAAAAAATCTAACACAATTTTATCTTGTTTATTTAACATAAAAACACCACCCTTCATAATATTTCAATTATGTAAAATTGATACTTTAATTATATAAGTTGGAATGAGTACAAGCAAACTAAAATTCATAACTCTAATAAAGAATACAAGAGAGGTGATGAAATGGAGCTTAACAAAGTAATTAATGTTGATTGTTTAAGAGGTGCTTAAGGTATAAAAGATAAGAGCATAGATTTAGTATTCTGTGACTTACCTTTTGGAAAAACACAAAATTCATGGGATAAGATAATTGATTTGAATAAAATATGGGAAATTATAAATCGTGTAAAGAAAGATAATGCTGCAGTATGTTTATTTGCTAAAGGAAAATTTGTAGGTCGATTAATGTGTAGTAACTTAGACAGTTATAAATATAAAATAGTTTGTAAGAAAAGACAACCTAAAGGTCACCTAAATGCAAAGAAAATGCCAATGAAGGCACATGAGGATGTTTTAATATTTTATGATGGAATACCAGAAGATGTATTAGTTTTCTATGATAAATTACCACAATATAATCCTCAGAAAACATAGATAAGCAAATAGATTTATACATTAATGAAGATATTTATCATGATTCTAGTAAGTTTAAAATTCAAAGAAATGGTGATGGAACAATAAACATGATAGTAAAAAATGTGTTGAATTATATAGAGAAATAGGAAATAAAAAGGTGTTCATCACGAACACCTTCCACAGATTAGAGAATATAACTTGGAACGTCAGTTCTCTAATAAAACCTATTCTAATTATAACATAAGGGATAGGTGATATAAATGGGCGAAATAAAAAATAAATTTGAATTATATAGAGAAAGAGTTTGTAAAATAGAAAATAAGAATATTGAAATAGAGAATTTAATTATAAATGACGCAAATGAGGACGATGAAAGAATTCAAAAAATAAAATTAGATATAAAAAGGTTAGAACTAGAAAATAAGAAGATAGACAACATATTAAAGTTACTTCCAGAAAAAGATTATAAGGTGATTAGTCTTATTTATATACAAGGTAAAGAGAAAGGAAAAGTGGCAATGGAATTAGATAGAACTAAGAGACAAATAAATTACAGTATTAATAAAGCGTTAGGAACAATTTCAAAAGGATTGATAGAATAAAAGTGTCATATTTTTGGCACTTTTTTGTTGTATTTTTGTTCTTTTTTTGTAGCAAAAATTTCCTGAAAATTTCTCACATTTGTAATTGAAATGATGGTAATATAAATGCATGAATAAGTAATAAACACAAAAAACAATTTTATATTTCTCATTTTTCTTTTATAAAAATAGGAAATGTCCAGTTTAATGGTTTGGGTGAACTATGTTCATTTTTAAGGAGGCGACACTTTTGAAAGCTAAAGCAGATAAAAATCAAATAGAACGATTATATTTAGATGGATATGATGCAAGTGAAATTGCAAAAAAATTAAAAATCAATGTTGAAACAGTTAGAAAGTGCATCCAAAGAAATTTTAAAGATTTGAGACCTAAACATGAAATAGCATTAGTTCGGAGACGTGAAATTATAAAAGCAATTAATTATGAAGCAAATAAATTTATGGGTGATAGTACATTTATAAAAAAGAATAGATCTATATATAAAACAAAACCTGATGGTGATATAGTAATCAATAAAGATGTTGCTCCAGTCGTTACGTGGGATACACCTAGAAGATTAACTAATGAGAATAAAACTAGATATTAAAGAGTTGTTATATTAGCAAATAATATAGCAGCTCTTTTTTAGTACATATTTGGAGGGAATATATGAGGGTAAAAGATGTTTTAAGAGAAAATGATGTTGGAAACTATAATAAACTTATGAAAATAAAAAATGAAAGGAAAAGTGAAAAATTAAGTGAGCATGATATAAAAGAATTAATGTCTCATAGTTCATATGTAAGACACAAAGGAGCGATAAAGCAGGTGAAATAATGGAAAAAATAAGAGCTTGGGAAAAGGGAACAGCAGCACCGATCCCTGATAATAAGTATAAAAGATTTAAAGAGGCATTAATAGAACATAGTGATAAATACGCTGAAAGAAATATAATTCTTTTTTTATTAGCTAGAGCTACTGGGTATAGGTTAGGCGATCTAGTGGGACTCACTATTGCAGATATAGAAGACGCTTTAAATGAAGGATTTTTTTTTATTCAAGAAAGCAAACAATATAAGCAATGGTTAAGCAGTTTAGCAGATCATCCAGATAGAAAAAAACCTGGGAAAAGAAAAGCTCCAATTGGAAGCTCATTAAGAGGCTATTTAGAAAAGTATATTAAAGGGAAAAAAAGAAAAGATTTTATGTTTCAATCTAATAAAGGTGAGAAAAATGAATACATAAGTCAAAAATCATTTAGTGCAATTTTAAAAGAGGTTGGAGAAAAGATTGGATTAAAGCATATAAGTGGTCATAGTCCTAGAAAAACATATGCAACTAAAATATATGAAGAATCAAATCATAATATAGAAAAAGTAAGAATAGCACTTAATCATCAAAGTATTGAAGAGACAAAACGCTACCTTGGAATTAAAGAAAAGATGATAGAAGATGCAGGTAATATAGCTGATAAAGATTTATAATAAAACCTATGGTAAAAAATGTATGAGTAAAAAATAAAATGGTGCTTATTATAGGCAAAAATAAAAAGTATCTACTAATATAAGTGACTTAAAAAAAATATCAGTAATTCTCCCCGTTATTACCTTTTGTAAGTAATATGGAAAAACATAGGTAAACCCTTTAAATATAAGGCTTTGACAAAGGTATGGTTAGAAATGGATTTTTGAAAAAATGAGTAAGCAAAAATTTATATAAAAAACAACCAAGGTACAACTCAATTATTATCTTCATTACGTATTGGGGCAAAAGGGCTTGCTTGAATTTCATTATATAAAAAATTATATATATTTTTTGAACAAAGAATAATGTGTAGATCTGATGTAGTAAATCATATAAATGTTCCTTGAAAATCGAATAGTGTAATATTTACAATTTATGTTATAATTAATCTGTAATATATGGAAATTATGGATTGGGGGATTGAAATGGACAAAAACATTAAGTTAATATATTGTATTTTAGGCAGTATTGTACTTGCTTTATTAAATAATTCGATTTTTGACCATTCTAAATTTGGATTGTTTAGTGCAGGTACTTTAGTGGGTGGTTTGATATATGTTTTGAGTAACATATTATCGATTATAGGGATTATATTATTGGCGTTATTTTCCATAACATTAATAATAAGAAATATTGATTTAAAACATAAATAATTAAGCTGTAATATAGCATATCAAATGATTTGCGATATTTTTTTGATTAAAATACTACACAATACTAAAGTGCGACAAGAAGTCGCTAAATAATAGCGTTTCCATAGGAAACTATGCTAGTCATTAAGCATATTCCCGCTCAAAACTGCATTTCGAGTAATTGAAATGTGGGTTGCAGGAGAGTTA